>Ga0163152_10000447_pt1 | contig 72877 bp, 60 predicted proteins | sample OliLakLV19MP8IB2_FD_148635 | JGI IMG/M metagenome (GOLD analysis project Ga0163152, IMG submission 148635) | Freshwater microbial mat bacterial communities from Lake Vanda, McMurdo Dry Valleys, Antarctica - Oligotrophic Lake LV.19.MP8.IB-2 | ecosystem: Environmental > Aquatic > Freshwater >... | reverse complement strand
ATCGAGAGCCAAACAACGGCAGAGGGCCAGTAGATTTCACAGTTTCATTCGGGAAAAAGGCTAAAACGCTTGTCGAATTTAAGCTGGCGGGCAACAAACAGTTAAAAAGAAACCTCCAAAAACAAGTCGAGATATACCAAGAAGCAAACGAGACTGAAATGGCCTTTAAAGTCATATTATTTTTCACAGAAGATGAAGAAGGTAGAGTAAATAGAATTCTAAAAGAAATTAAGCTCGAAAATCAGGCAAATATTATTCTGATTGATGGTCGAAATGACAATAAACCTTCTGCTTCTAAAGCATGATTGAACGTTTTCGGTCGGAGCAATTCACCCCTCTTGCCCCTACCTCAAACGAAAATAGGGGTTTTGTGCTACGGGCTTTCACCCTTAAAACAATGATCATAAAAACTACTCTTACTCCTAAGGTCGCTCGCGCTTCAGGTCATCTAACATTTGATATCTGCAAGGGGTAAAACCACATTTTGCCACACTAAATTGATTTTTTAAGGAAGTGGTAAAACTTCAGATAGCAGCAAAACGTTATGCAACATTTTAAGACGACCAAAACATACAAGATAAAATGGTACTATTAGACATATTCAAGATGGACAATAAACCTAACAATTCGACAACTGACAACGGAGTTTTAGGACCGACATTTCTTGACGGTTTGACTGAAAATATTCAAAATCCAAAAGAACTTCATTCACACGAATGGCGGAGACAACTAAAAACTGCTTCGGGACAAACAAAATTTAAAATCAAGTTTTACGGACAGTTGCACGAAGAACATAAAAATTTAATTGTGGGGACGGACTTTGCTCCTTCATTAGTTTTTGCGGTAGACGCTACAACTGCACAAGAAATTTTATTGTTTGACGGTTGTAAACACGGTTATAATGCTTTGTTCTGTGACACATTTAATGACGAACAAATCAATAACAGACCTGCAACAAATTTTTACAAAGACCAGGACGACAATGACACTTTTGAAATTGTAATTTCGACTTATAACGGTGTTGACTACGAAGACGAGTTTGCAGACCAAGTTGATGAAAACGGTTTGATAGAACTTGTAGACGGAACTAAAATTGAATTTGAAAAAGTAAAGCGAAACGGTTACGACACATTACAAATTTGGGCGACAAACGACAGCGGAAAAACTATCGACCTTGTATCAGAAGAACTTGCTTGACAAAACAAAACTGGGCATAACAGCACCTAAAAGAAGGTGCAAGTCACAGTTATTGCAATCCGTAGAATGATTAACCTATATACGAATATGAAGACTATCTTGCTTAAGTACAATAAATTGACACCCAATTATTTGTGTATTGAGTTTTTCCGAGAACCAAGCAGTTGAGCAGTAATTTATCAAAGTCAGATATTTCTTCTAAATAAAGATAACCAAAAAAGTTATCAAAACCACTATACTTTTGAAATAGCACAGCCTTCTTTTGTCCTCCAACTATTATTTCGGCTTTACCGTAGCTGGATAAATAACTGAGTTCATCGGGTAGCTGAAATAGATTATATGAGATAGTAAATTGCTCATTTTTAAGTTGGTCAATAACTGTATTTAAAGCTGGGAGGTGGTCATTAAATTCAAGATGCTGATATATCTTGCCTAGGGGAATATAAAAGAAGCTTAGTACTGCAATAACAGTCATCAATAAAGGAATGACTGCTTTAAACCGGATAGCTTTAAAGTTTTTAATCATCCACAAAATATCCCATACTACTAAAAATAATATTTGTAAAAGTATGAATCCATAAAGAAATAACATTAAAAATCCCAACCCAAATGCTATAGGTAATAAAAAGAAATTCAGTACAACAATCTGTATTAACATATACAGATTAAACATAACGATAGGTTTTAAGCGATACTGCTTTTTTGATTTCATAAACAATAGTTATATCAAAACCTCTACCAAACACAAGAGCCAATAACCGCAATCCAAGCGTGATTATATTTAAGTAAGGCGGCACAATCCACTCCTAATTCCTGAATAGTTTTTGGAGAATTAAATTTAGCTTGCTTAGGCAGGTTTGTATAAATCTCATTACCACTAAGTGTAATCACGCCATCACTTAAAACCAATTTAAATAAACCAGCTTTGAATGTACTAGTATCCGTACTAGACTTCAACACCACAACTTTCCGATCAGCGTCTTGAATTTCGATCAATACGTATTTGGGAATGAGCTTTTGTACAGTTTCCAATAACAAATCTGCATACAAATTATCTAAATCAATCATTATAGTTTCGGCTGAACGTAGCTTTTCTATCAATACATTCAAATCAGCTTGCGGTGACACAATATCCATCGACCACAGCTTCAGCTTATCCTGAATATACAATTCTGGTGAACTAGTAATCAAAGTCAACTTACAATTTTGATTCAAATGCGTTTTTTGATTCGGCAATACTACAGCTGCCAGTTCCCCTGGTCCCACAGCTACCAAATTAGTATTAATTCCGGATTTAAATACCGCTGCATCTTCTGTTTTGGCGTAATCAAAGCTAATACTCAAATCCCAACTAAACCCTTTAATTGGGTATTCCAGGTTGATTTTTACAGGATTAAAGTGAGTAATTCTTTTGATTGTCTCGCGCTCACGCAAGCTTGGCAGGGCCTTACTATCGCCTAAAGCTAATAAAAAAGCGCCAGCTTTAACGATATCCGCGCTTTGAAAGTCTTGCCAAACTTTTAAATACTTAGCGCTGAGGCTAGTAATCTCTGTAATTAAATTTTGCGCTGTCTGATCCTTAATCTTACTTAATCGGCACAGACAGATAATGTTGGTGGCAAATTTAAGTGAATTCAAACCTAAAGCGATTGCTAGGGCATATTTAGCAGAATAGTTATCGTTGATCACAATACAAACTTCTGTTTGGCCTTTGGAACTTAGAAATTCCGCAACTTTACTTGCGGCACTTAGACTTTTTTGGGGCAACTGTTTGGAAGAATCAATCCCAAAGTAGGCAAGATTAGTTTGCAGGATTGAATCGTAAATGTCTTGTTCGGTCATTTATTTTAGAAAATAGCGCGTAGCAGAGCAAAGAACACCATACAACAACTGCAGGCGCAAATCAGTAAGGTAAATCCTAGCACCACAGCAGATCTTGTAATTGTTTTGGCAGTTTTTTCCATATTTTATTGGAGGTGTTGGCGGGAATCGAACCCACGATAACGGTTTTGCAGACCATTGCCTTACCACTTGGCTACAACACCAGCGTCTGCATTTTAGCCTAACTGACAACTTACGCAAACTGCCACCTAGTTTTAAACCTGAGGCTATTAACATTCATGTATTTGGTGATATCATTTTTAAGAATTTAAGTATTAATCAATTTATATGTATTTTGACGATCTAAACGAAGTAAAAGTATTAGGTAATTTAACTAACGACCCAGAACTACGCTTTACCCCAAGTGGTGCGGCAGTTTTGAACTTTAGCTTGGCTACAAATCGTAGGTATAAGCAAGGTGAAACTTGGAGTGATGAAGTCACATACCACAACGTAGTAGTATGGGGCACTCTAGCGCAAGGCCTAGCCACTCGTGCTAAAAAAGGCACCAGAGTATTGGTAGATGGTAGATTACAAACTCGTACTTGGGATGGACCAGACGGCAAAAAAAACTACAAGACAGAAATTGTAGGCAGTAACGTACTATTGCTAGATCGCTACAATAAAGATGTGACAGATGCAGCAGCCACCGGCGGCATGCCAACCCCTGCAGCTCCAAAAGCTAAAGCAGCAGCACTATTAGAAGATATGCCAGAAATGAGCGGCTCAGACGGCATTATTGACCCAGACGATTTACCATTCTAGGCTTTAGAGCTGTTTAAATTTAAAGTATGTGGCAAATATTTGCGGCTCTGTGGTTACTAGTTAATCTAGCCGACTGGATATTTGCCCATACACAGTTTTGGCAATTAACTAGCATTGTTCCCACTCCCATTTTTGTTCTAGTCGACATAATTCTATTAAGTATCGGCATAATTAATGCTGATCTGTTGGTAATTATTTTATCGGTATTAAGTTTTTTGGCGCAACTGCCGTATTTAGATATAAATTGGCGCCCAAAACGAACCAGTATCATCTCTGACAGTACGCTTAAAATATTCGATTGGAATACTTTGTTTTGGCATAAAGATGAACAAGAATTGGCTGATTTTCTACACAGCCAAAATGCCGATATATATCATTTACAAGAAGCATGGCTTAAAAGCTTAAAGACTTACGATATTAGTTTGTTTGTAGAAAAGTATTTCCCAGGCTTTAATTTTGCTCAAAATAAAGACGTAGCTACAATTTCTAAGCTACCAATTAACCAAGTGATCAAAGGAACTAATTGCTTACACTTTGGCTGCTGGCTTAGAGTAGATGTTGAATGGCAAGGCCAAAATATCAGTCTCTACAATGTGCATATGCCTGTCCCTTTCGAAATTGCCTATTTATTTAGGCCCAGAATGTTCTATAAATACTGGCGAATTTTTCAGTCAGGACGAGAATTAATGACTTTAGAACTTTCACAGCAACTGCAATCTAACCAAAATCCACTGGTCATTACTGGTGACTTCAACACCATAAAACGCCAACCACCGATTAGAGACTTACTAAGCGTTTTAGAAGAAGCTGGCGGCTTTGGAGATGAAGTATTTCCGATTACCCTAAAAGCATTTAAGAAACTGTCTTTGTGGCGCGTTGATTGGGTACTGCTGCGGGGATTAAAACCTCTAAATTATTCACGTCAAAAATACACTCCGATTTCGGATCATTACCCAATTTTGGTGGAGGTTACGCTTCCCAAGCAAGCTTAGTGCTTTTGCGTTGTTTTGTGTACCACCAAAATCCTAATAGAATCGCGGCTAGAATAATCATAAATGAAATTTGGGAATTACTACTGGCAATTTGAGGGTCAATTACGGTATTACACAAAATTTTCACTTCATGTAAAGATAGTCCGGCATTTTTACTCACAATTGGCATGGCCACAACTGGCACGGCAATTACAGCTAATAAACAAATCACGCTCCAACCAAAGTTGTACAAAGTTCTTAAACTTTTAACTGCAAACACTTTGTAGCTAATCAGAATATACACACCAAAAATAAACGATGTAGACAAAATTAGATCATTACTAGTAGGCAACATTAATTGCATTAGCATATAAACTCCAGCCAATAGTAAAAGTAGTGGCGAAATCATGTCCAAATAATGGGTAACTGCTTTGATTTTTTTGGTTAACTGATACCCTGCATTGCCCAGTAAGGCAATTGCCACACTAGGGATAACTAAACCAACTCCAAAACTAAGCATAGACAGTAGTTGATTATTACCGTTAGAACTTAAGGCTAACCACGGCAAAACACACGGGGAAAGGCTAATTGCCAATGGCATTATTACACCCAAAGCCAGAGGAGATGTCAGTTTGCTTGTCCAGCCAGTAAGATTAGCGCCGGTCATCACTAAAAATGCTGCTAAAACTAAACTAAAGCCCAAAATAATACGCACAATATTCACCAAGCTACCGCTTAAAACTGATTGCAATACTAAACCGATAAAACTGAAAGTTAGGACAAAACTTACACTAAAAATAATTAAAGCGGTAATTAAACTTTTACGGTTTTGCTTACGTAATCCAAAGCTATATAAAGCAACTGGAATCATCGCCAGGGCGCAGGGCGTGAGCGCGGCAATAACTCCCGCTACCAAACTACTCGACTGACTATTTATCAGATTTGTAAGGCTTGCAAATAAGTCCATTATTTCTTTTTATTTAGAGAATTAAGCACGCTAAGCTTTACGGCTTCACCAAATAAGCAAATACCTGAGTTAAAAACAATTAGCCCTAAAGTACCAACTAAAAACCAGTCACCCTCGGTAATTTTGGCGGCGATTGCTTCGCCAATTACCGAAATACCAAAGCCAGTAAGTAATAAGCCAGAAGATGCGTAGATTACGTATTTATGCATATAATGTAAATAATGTTCACATATAATATACCAACTACACGTGTAGTTGTCATGGGCGGCGGCACGGGAACTTTTACAGTCCTCAAAGGTTTAAAGAAATATCCCGATTTGCATTTAACAGCAGTAGTTACCTCCGCAGACGATGGCGGCAGCAACAAAAAATTTCGCGATGAATTTGGCCTATTACCGCCCAGCGACTTCCGCCAGTGCTTATTGGCTCTAGCCGATGAATCCCCCGATTACGAGATATTAAGAGCATTGATGCGTTACCGCTTTAATAAAGGCGACGGCTTCGAAGGACAAACATTTGGCAACATTTTGATTGCCGCTCTCACCGATATCAAAGGCTCTCAATTGGAAGGGTTTAAAGCTGTGGAGAAACTTTTAAATATCAAAGGCCAAATTCTGCCAATCACATTAGACAATATCCGCCTAATGGCCGAATACGAGGATGGAAGCATCACTTTTGGGGAGCATTTAATCGACGAACCAGAGGATTACCATAACTCAGCGCAGCGAATTAAACGATTATTTCTAAACCGCCCAGGCGAAATCTACGATCAAGCCAAGCAAGCCTTATTAAAAGCCAACGCTGTTATTTTAGGTCCAGGAGACTTATACACCAGTATTTCGGCAAACTTAGTAGTAAATGGGGTAATGGAAACCATTCAGCACACTAAAGCCAAAATTGTTTACGTAGTAAATATGATGACGAAATACGGCCAAACCGCAGGCTTTACGGCAGCTGACCATGTGCAGGAACTAAAAAAATACTTAGGCAAATGGCCAGATGTAGTTTTAATGCATGCAGACACTTCTTTTGACGCTGAAATTTTGGCCGCCTACGCCGCCCAAAACGATTACCCAGTAATCGACGACTTAGATATTTTGACTGAGCAGGGGATTAAGATTGTACGAGCTGACATTACCAACAGCGAAGTGGTGCAAAAATCAGCCACAGATAAGCTAAAGCGCAGCTTGATCAGACACGACAGTGATAAGTTGGCGGAAGTACTGCTTGGGCTGATACAATAAGACCATGAAACGTACTCCAGGCAATCGAGACGACAGAAGTCTAACTAGGCCTGTAGCACCAGCAGAACTTTCTACTTAACTTACTTTTTCTGCCATAACTTCCACTCTAGTTTATCGCCTTTTTTGTAGGTAATAAACAGAAATATAGCTGTTTCTATGAATACAGCTGTCGCAAAGATTAACGCAACCATTGATTCAGTGGCTGTAATTGAGGCAACGATAGGCATTGTGATAAAAACCACTAACAAATACACGGCTAATGCCGCCCAACCTTGCCAACAAGATGGATACCAACCAAAGCCGTAAGTTTTATTTCTAAACCAAAGTTTCTTCATATACCAAGATTATACTCCTAATTCCTTAGAAAGTAATTAACTATCTCTGTTACCTAGTGATTGAATAAATTTTAGCGCGATTTATCTAGAAGCAGTCTAATCTAGTAGCAAAATTTCTGGGAAATACCTAAATATCGGGGAGACAGGACTCGAACCTGCGACCTCTCGCTCCCAAAGCGAGCGTTCTAATCCAACTGAACTACTCCCCGACCTAAGGCGTGGCAATTGTATCATAAACAGGCCAAGTTGTTAGCTACTAGTGATTAAGATAGACTGTAGTTGTGTTCACTTGGAAATATTCCGTACAAGTAATAGTAGTCAGCATTAGCCTTGGCGCAATTCTGGCTGCTATGCTTCTAATCAGCAGTTTAAGATCAAAAGTATTATCTGATCAAGACGATATTACCGTAACAGCTAGTGTCCCTAGCTGTATTATCGAAGTTACTGCCAGACCTGAAGATCGCATTCCACCTGTGGGAAATTGGGACACCACCTTAACTATTAATGTAAAGACACTTTCGGATCTTGATGTAATCAACTTTAGCGGCAATTCTAATAGCCAAGGAACCTTAGTTTATGATTTGTGCGCAAATAACCAAAGTGTTCCTAGCGGAAACTACAATCTCTACGTCCGTGGGCTTTCACATTTACGCAGGAAATTTCCAAACGTGAGTGCGTTCACAAATTACAGCTCATCGGTTCTATTTACAGCCGCTAGCCAATACCTAAGCGCTGGTGAAACTAGTATAGTATTCGATAATTTTATCAATGGATTAGATCTATCTACCCTAGTGATAGCACTTGGCAGCGGCGATAATCAAAACGATTTAAATCAAGATGGTTTAGTAAATGCTTTAGATCTGTCAGTAACTGTGAAAAATTTGTATGAATTTGGGGATTAAAAGAACAACAAAAACATTTTTAGGCTTATGCTTAGGTAGTTTGCTTTTGGGCAGCCTGATTTTCACAGTACCTATTTTTGCCGCTACTTACGAAATTAGTCCCGCTGGCGGCAATCTGATACAGAATTGTACTTACGAATTAACCATCTTTGCCGACGCCACCGGTCAGTCTGCCAATGCAGCTGATTTGATTCTGCAGTATTCACCAAGTCAGATTCAGGTACAAGATAGCAATGTAGTAGACGCTGGCGTGCAGTTGCAAGTGGGTAGCGCTTTTCAAGCTTATGTGGGGAACTTAGTAAACACAACTACCGGTAGAGCAACTCTGACTGCATTTTCTGTTAGCTCTAACCTAACTTCCAAAAAGCCATTCGCCTATGTAAAATTTACACCTCTAACTTTAGGTAACATTGCCATTCAAATTGAATTTAATGGCCCGGGCAACACTTTAGATAGCAATATCGCCGATTCAGTTATCAGCCTTGATCTGTTAACTTCCGTTACTAACGCTAATTTTAATGTTGTTAATGGTAGTTGCAGCCAAGACAATGTGCCGCCAGTAATCCAGTTTATTACACCTACAAATGGCGGCATAGATTTTAATAGCAATAGTATACAAGTGCAGATTAGTGACCCTGCAAGTGGTTTGGCTTTAAACACGGTGCAAATCACAATTAATGGTGTGCAGTACAATATTAATTCTCCAGGGCTAACTTACAGCCAACAAGGAAATACATATTTGTTCACAATCACACTGCCTCAGAATATCGATCCTGCTGTGAGCGGACTAATTGTAGTCACAGCCGCAGATAATAACGGTAACAACGCGGCAGCCCAAAATCTATTTAATTCTGGTAGAACTGTAAACGCAAATGGGGGGGCTGAATGTGTTGCGCCGTCTATTTTGCCAAATCCAGAATATATATTCAAAAATACATTTTTAGAAAATACCCCCCTAGATGATTTGGTCAAAAGTTCAGTAGAAAACTTAGGTCCAGCTTCCACTACTGCCTTATTAACCGGCGCACTTAGTTTAATTACTTTACTCCCGTACTTGCCAATACTTTTAGCTCCGGGACTGTTCCTAAACCTGCTGTCTGTTTTCTTTGGCGCCGGATTAAAACGTAAGTGGGGAATTGTAGTTTCTCGTAAAGATCAATCAGCTGTAGGTTTTGCTATTTGCCGCCTATACATCAAAGATACAAATAATCTAGTAGCCCAAACAGTCACAGACTCCAAAGGACGCTACGGATTTAGCGTTGCAGCTGGCGAATATCGTATTGAGGTAAGTAAAGACGGCTTTAATATGACCAAGATTGATTTGATTGTAACCGCTAATAAAGCTCTAAACCTAAAAATTGAGCTGAATCCTAACGGGATGCAGCATTTTGATTTGATTAGTTCTAGGCTGCGCTACGAACTAGCCAAATTTTTACGCGCGAGCTTAAATTTATTCACTAAATTATTGATGTTGTTAGGATTTGTGTTTGCAGTAGTTGGTTTATTTTTAAATTTGAATATAATTAATGTGGTAATTTTTGCAATCTATACGTTGTTGTTTATCTTGTACGTACGACAATATTTCGTGCGAAATGCCGTTGATTCTATTGTATTAGATGTAAAATCTGGCTTAAGAATTGGTAATGTCAGATTACATGTTCATAATTTACAATCGGGTGAAATTTTAGATTTAATTGAGGTAGGACAAAACGGTAGTTTTGATTATTTCGGTGACGTCGGGGAATTCGGCTTAAGTCTGCAAAGCTATAGTTACCAACTTTCATCTAAGAATGAAAATCTAATTAAGTTAAAAAACTTACCAGCTTTGAACGTTAAACTGTCGACTGGCGGAAACAGACTAAAGATTTTAGTGGAAGAGTTTACAGATGTAGTAGATGCGAGTAATAATGGTGGGAAACTAGCAAACCCATTTGGGGACTAAATTATTTATTAACTTAAGTTTATGCAAAAGTTTTGGGAACAAAACAAAGTCAATTTAATTGGATGGGCGTTTATTTTATTAGTTGTGGTAGGTATTGGGTTTTTGGCAGCATCTGGAAACCAAAAACTGCAGCAAGCAGAGATTTCTGAATTTACTGTGCGCGCCGAAGATCACATTTTTGGCAACAAAGATGCCAAAGTAACGTTTATTGAATATGCAGACTTTCAGTGTCCAGCCTGTGCTTACTATGAGCCAGTAATTAAACAACTCAAAGCCTTAAAAAGTAACGATGTGAAGTTTATCTATCGACACTTCCCACTAGAAAGCATTCATAAGAATGCGGTGGCGTCGGCTGTTGCTTCGGAAGCTGCAAGCTTGCAAGGTAAATTCGACGGCATGTACGATAGGTTGTTTGCTGGTCAAAACGACTGGTCTAGTTTAGATAATCCAACAGATATGTTTGTCGCCTATGCCCAAAGTTTAGAGCTAGATGTGGCAAAGTTTAAAACTGATATTACTAAAGCTGAACTGGTAGCCAAAGTGCGTAAAGACTTGGCAGGCGGCCAAAGTGTTGGCGTTGACTCTACACCTACCTTTTACATCGACGGTAAAAAAGTTACCGGTTTAACTTCCGGTAAAGAATTAGAGCGTTTTATCAAACTAATTGACGAAGCTGCTAAGTAAAGTTAAGGTGTTTTGTTAATGTGGAAAATTATTTATAAATGGGACAAGTTAGAGCTGTCGGAAAAATCGGCAGCTTTAGCTTTGTATTTATTATTGGCGGTTGTACCGTTTTTATCCTTGCTGGTAGCTTTAGGCAGCAGTATTTTGTCTTCACCGCAGATTTACCAAGAAATAATTTCTTTTTTAAACGGAATTGACTCTCAATTCTTAGCCACCGCTTTTAAAGAACTATTAGAGTTTGTAAGACCGATAAATCGTGATGATGTGGGAATTCTACTTTTGTCGATCGTAGTGTTGATTTACGGTGCCAGTGGCGTATTTAATAGTTTGCAGCAGTGGTTTTTACAGATCTTTGCTAGCTCAGGCCATCCATTACCTAAAAAGCGTAACTTAATTATTCTGATCGAGCGTTACTTAATTAGTATAATTTTAGTAATATTTGCTTTAGTATTGGTGGTGGTTTTATTAGTTGTAGGTCCATTACTGTCTGCTTTGGGCAAAGATTTAGTTACTGGCTCTATCATTGCTCCAATTGTAAATTTGATTTTTAGTTTCCAGTTGATAGCAATTTTGACTGTGGGCTTACTAATAGCAGGATTATTTAGAGTGTTAAGTAGAGGCGTTTTAACTTGGAAAGAATCATTACTTGGTGGGGCAGTTACTTCAATTGTAAATGTGATGGTAGCAATATTACTAAGTGGCTACTTTAGCTTTAGTTTAACTGGCAGCGTTTTTAGCCTAGCCACTATTTTAACGGTGCTAGTTACGTGGCTATTAGCCGTATCTTTCTCTATAATTCTGGGTGTCGTCGCCGCAACTTACAAGTACACCCCTAATACCTAGTCGAGTTCGCAAACTCAACCAATGTGCGGTGAAAGATTCAGCCGGCAGCTCTATCAAAAATTCAACCGCCAATGTAGCCGCGGTTTCCGCTGTAAATTCCACTCCTGTGGTTTACTGGATGTCTCGCGACCAGCGCGTCCAAGATAATTGGGCGCTTTACTATGCCGCCAGACGCGCCAATCTGGCTGCCCAGCCGCTGTGGGTGGTGTTTTGCTTAGTAGACTCTTTTTTAGGCGCTGGGCTTAGGCAGTATCACTTTATGCTTAGTGGTTTAAAGGAAGTGACTTTAGAGCTTAAAGATTTAAACATTAATTTCAAATTATTAATTGGCGAGCCGGAAGATAAGATCGTGGAATTTGCAGAGGAAATTAAGGCGGCATTAATTGTGTGCGATTTTTCGCCGTTAAAACTTGGCCGCAGTTGGCGTAGAAATTTGGCAGCCAATGCTAGTAAAATTAATTTAGCCGTTCACGAAGTGGACGCGCATAACATTGTGCCAGTGTGGCACACAAGCGATAAGCAAGAATTTGCGGCCCGCACAATTAGACCCAAAATACTTAAAAAATTACCAGAATACTTAGTCGAATTTTCAAGACTACCAGATTTTTCAACTTCTCAAGCGGCACAAGTAGACGTGGTTGATGTCGAAAGCTTACTAAAACATCTGAACGTAGATCAAACTGTGGGCAAAATTGACTGGTTAAAACCAGGTTCCAAAGCTGCCAATCAAGTTTTGTCTTCTTTTGTAAATAATATTGTCGGTTACGAAAGTTTACGAAATGACCCAAATCAGGCCAAAATATCTAATTTGTCTCCTTATCTGCATTTTGGCCAAATTAGCGCTCAGCGCGTGGCTGTGGAAATTCAAAAACTTCCACAGCCACATCAGATAGACAAGCAAGCTTTCTTAGAAGAGCTAATTGTGAGACGAGAACTAGCCGATAATTTCTGCTATTACAACCAAAAATACGATAATACGGCTGGCTTCGCCGATTGGGCAACCAAAACTTTAAATTCGCATCGATCAGACAAACGCGAGTTTATATATACTTTGGCACAATTTGAACAAGCTCAAACTCACGATCAATTATGGAACGCCAGCCAACTACAAATGGTAAACGAGGGTAAAATGCATGGTTACATGCGCATGTATTGGGCCAAAAAGATCTTGGAGTGGACTCAATCACCCGAACTGGCAATGGAATACGCTATTTTCTTAAACGATAAATATGAGCTGGATGGTAGAGACCCAAACGGTTATACTGGTATTGCTTGGTCAATTGGTGGAATTCACGATCGTCCATGGTTTGAGAGACCGATTTTCGGCCTAATCAGATACATGAATGCCTCTGGTGCCAGCAAAAAGTTCAATACTCAATCCTATATTCAAAAATATGTCCAAAATTAATACAAATAGCGCCGTAGTTTTAGCTCAAGGCCGTGAACACCCAATCTTAAGACATCACCACTGGATTTTTTCTGGCGGAATCCAATCCGCACCCATGTACGAGCCAGGCGAAATTTTACCCGTGCATACTAGCCGCGGTGAATTAATTGGGCACGCCTATTTTAACCCATATTCCGATATTGCCGGCCGCATGGTGTCTTTTGGCGATGCTGACCCCATGTCTACACTGCGCGAACAAGTAAGTAATGCTGTAAATCTTCGGCAATCACTATTTGATCTAACTCAAACTAACTCATATCGCTTGATCAATGGCGAAGGCGATGGTCTACCTGGTTTAGTTGTTGATAGATACGCCGACGCTTTGGTGTTGCAAAGCAGCACAACTGGTATGGATATGTTGAAAGCCCAAATTGTAGAGTGGCTACTTACGGAACTACCAGAAATTAAATGTGTTTATGAGAGATCCGATATTTCATCCCGTACCAAAGAAAAGCTTTCACCTGTAAGAGATTATTTATATGGTCAGGCAGTGCAAGAAGTAGAAGTCTTAGAAAACGGCCTTAAGTTTATTGTAGATATCGTAGAAGGCCACAAAACCGGTTACTACCTAGATCAACGCGAAATGCGTAACTTAGTTGGCCAATTATCAAACGGTAAGCGTGTTTTAAATTGTTTTTCATACACTGGCGGGTTCTCGATGTACGCAGCCCGTGGCGGCGCTTTAGGCACTAACTCTGTGGATATTTCAGCGCCAGCCTTAGAGGTAGCTAAACGTAACTTTGAACTAAATGAGTTAACCGGCGATAACCAATTCACATCAGCCGATGTGTTTAAATTTCTGCGCGAAGAACAACTTGGTTACGATATTATAATTTTAGATCCACCAGCTTTTGCCAAGAAACGTTCCGACGTAGAAGCAGCAATTCGTGGATACCGTGATATTAACCGCATCGCCTTAACTAAAATACCAGCTGGTAGCATTCTAATCACTTGTTCTTGTTCGTATCATGTAGACCAGGAAATGTTTGAACGCGTGGTGCAGCAAGCCGCCAACGAAGCTAGACGTAGTGTGAAAATTATTCACAAACACAGAATGGCAATGGATCATGTGTTAAGTGTGCATCATAAAGAAGCCGACTATCTAAAGTCTTTGGTGTTATGGGTTGATTAGGCTCACAGCAATTTTTTGACCAACTAGAAAGCTACTAATGCTATTTTGCCGTCTAAAGCTTGGATCGGATAGCCGATTTCGGTCGATAGTTGACTCCAGCTTTTAAACCGATTAATCTAAAGTGTGCATAATATATTAAAGACTATAGAACACAGCTTAGGCGTTTTCTTCATTTTAGGAATTTTCGGAATTGCCGCTTTGGGTGTGTGGTCTTTATCTCCAATCTCTAAACCCACAGATAAAGTGGCTGGAATTCAGACTAGTGAAGTGACAGAGATTAGTGGCCAGCAAAATATTAAACTGGGGTACAGTTCTTCCGATCTGAATAATCTATTTTCACAGTTTGCCATACTAGAAAACGGTAGCCACATTCTAAAGATTAAAGCGCAGAATTTACGTAAAGGTGAAACTGTAGTTGGGGCTTTAAATATAGAAAACTCAAACTTATTTGCAAGCAAGTTGCAGATTACTTTAGCTACCATAGACCAGAAATTATTCGATAAAGTATCGATAGTTATTGATTATGACAAAGTGTATCAACTGAATAGGTTTAGCCAGACTAAGTTTTTGACGGTAATTGTTGATTTAGCGGCTCAGGCTAGCAACACGGCTACAGTTAAAATTGTGAGTCTGGAAGATATTAATTTTAATACTCAATTTGAAATTTATATAAAATAATATTAGCTTAGAAATACCCAGTCAACCAAAAAAAATGGAATCAGCTTTCTAATCAAGAGCGTAATGACTTAATACAGCGTTAAGGAGAACCTTATAGGCTAAATAATATTCATTTGGATATTGGTCTTCCAGGTACCGGTGATTGTGATGACAACGAATGTCCTTATCTGCTGCTATGTTTTTAGATGCTTCAGAAAATATAATATTTCCCGATAAATTATACGATTTAGACTATAAAAATTTTCAAATTTTAGCCAATCTGATAAATCACGATACTACGCTAGATGAGCATAATATGTGAATTCTTTGAAAGATATAGGTGAGACACTAGTCTTAAGTCCTGTGCGTAGACTTACCTCATTAAGCTATCAGCCTCGCAATACTAGATTACTGGAAACGATTACGCCGACCAAATATGCAAGTTAGTGATGATGTAGTTGGATTGGACGAAGATGATAGACAATTGAATAAGAAGAGTTTCATACTAATTCTCTCAAATGTGGCTTTGCAAGTGTATCCTGATCCTTTAAACGCTATTCGTCCTGCGGACCAGTATGTATACATTCTGAGAAAATCTCCTACTGAAACAACAACGGAGGAATTTTTCTTTGTACTAAAAAGAGATCTTATTGCGCCTAGTTAGCCTTTAAGTAATTTACTGGCAATCACCTCTTTGAAATTGGTAAGCTAAATAACCACTTTGATGATATACTCCAGCTATATGGGTCTAGCGCAGACTGCAGCAGCACAAGCGGAAGATGAACTTCCAATCTTAAAGCTGCTAGGTGCTGATTTCTTTTTCAGGCAAGAACTCATCGTTTTAAACTCATACTCTTTATCCGATATATCGACCGATCCAGATAGTGACTTATACACTAGACTGAATAATCTCTTCAACCTTAGTCCAGAATTACCCTACACGGAAGCTTTACAAATATTTCGTACAAAAGTACTAGGAGAAAATGCTCAACTTTTATTTATTCGAATAGATGAGGAAACTAAACTAGGTATTGGTGTTCACGATCCTGTAAGTAATATGCAGCTTGTACTCCCAATTCAAACTATTAGTTTCTTTAGGGAGACTGAGGATCTTGGATTGAACAATCTGACTATTACAACAACCCAAGTAAAAATTGACTTCGGTAAGATAATTTTTGGGTATACAGGTACTTACTATTCAGGTGTTGACCCTGCTATTCATTACGGAGTAAAGGCTGAATTAAGAACTACCGATTTTAAACATGGAGATGTAATAGAAACTACTGAAATGCCATCTAGAAATACCTTTATAGATAGAAAAGAATTTGGTTTTATTTTAGGTCTACCCATATCGCCTGCCAATGTGATAGCGCAGCTTCACGAGCTTGGGCACTACATAGCAAATACTTTAGCTGGAAATAATGCTCACACGGATATACATCTAACTCTTGCTCTGGCATTAAACTATGATACCGGGAAGCATCCACTCTTTGAAGAAACAGCTAGACTACTAAGGAATCTTAAGCAAATGGAAGTTCTGGCTTGGGTATACGCCCAAGAATTTCTGAGACGAATTGGTAACTCTTTCAACCTGCTTGGTAGCGGACCCTTTACTTCATCCTTAACAACCTATGACTATTTGCTAGCTTATCCGCTGCTACTCGCAGGTGACAAGCTGGGAAATATAGAGGACTACTTTATATTTCCTGACACATTAACAAGAATTCAAGGTCTAGTAGGCGCTTACGAAAATCTACGAGTTTCTCTGGAGACTTTATTAAATAGTCATTCAGACACTAAAAGCATGAGAAAGATTTTGATTCCAAATCTGGAGGCTAGTGTAGAAATCACGCCTGAAAGTATAAAGAATCTCTTAATAGACGATATTAGTGTCGATGTAGATATAAATTACTTAGTTGAAGGAGGAAGTAGTTATATAACATTAGTTCTTACCAAAAATAATGTAAAACAAGAATTTAAGCTAAGTCTTAGCTCTATGTCTAGTCTGGCACAGTTAGGTGCAGAATTCTTAAATTCACTAGCAGGAAGCTTAACAACACTTAATACAGACATCACCGCTAATCCATCTTCAGAGCGGCCATAAAGGCTTCTTTAGGAATTTCTACACGACCAATGGCCTTCATCTTCTTCTTACCTTTCTTCTGCTTGTCTAGAAGTTTTCGTTTACGTGATTCATCGCCGCCATATAGCTTGGCGGTTACATCTTTTCTATAGGCTTGAATATCGGCTCTAGCAATCACTTTGCCGCCAATCGCCCCTTGGATTGGTACTTTAAACAACTGCTTTGGGATAATTTCCACCAATTTTTCCACCAACTGCCTAGCGCGTCTTTCAGCCGCATCTGCATGACAAAGGAAAGATAAAGCCTCGGCTTCTTCACTATTAATCAAAATACCAACCTTCACAATAGCAGCCGGGCGGTAATCGAACAAAGTGTAATCCATAGAAGCGTATCCATGACTTACCGACTTCAATTTATCAAAAAAGTTTAGAATAATTTCGATAGTCGGAATATGATACTTAATCACTGCGTGCCTAACAGTCAATTCCGCAGTTTGAGTGGTAAATTCCATGCCCTGATAAAGCCCGCGGCTTTGCTGACATAAAGTCATCACTTCACCAATATATTCTTCTGGTGTGAACACTTCTAATTTTACCCACGGCTCCAATACCTGTTTAATCAGACTGCCTTCGGGAAATTCAGATGCCATACGTACAGTTAAAAAGCCATCTTCGTCGATCCTAGATGTGTTAATACCAGGAATCTTGCTGTAATCGCTTGTGGTTAACTGTACTTTAAACTCCACAGTTGGATTTGTAGAAATCAAATCGATATTAAATTCACGGTCTAATCTTTCTTGCACAATTTCTACGTGAAGTAAGCCTAAAAACCCGCACACGAATCCTGTTCCTAAAGCCTGAGAGCTTTCCTTCTGATAGGTGAGGGAAGAGTCGTTTAGAGCTAACTTTTCGATTGCTTCTTGAAAATCTGGAAAGTCGTTAGCCTCAACTGGGTAAAGGCTGGCAAAAACCATCGGTTTTGGCGGCTGGTATCCTACCAATAGACCTACTTCTGTATGTGATTGATCATCTTTAAATAGAGTTACAGTGTCACCTACATGTAACTGCCGCAAATCTTTTAACCCAGTGGCCAAATATCCTACTTCGCCTTCGATAATCTTATCTTGTGGAAGTAGACTTGGGTTTAAATAGCCGATTTCTACCGGCTTATTTATAGTGCCAGTTCCCACAAAATACAGCTTTTGAGCTTGATTAATCTCACCTTCCATAATTCGAATTAAGGCCACCGCGCCTTTGTATTCATGAAAGAAAGAATCGAAAATCAAAGCTCTAGTTAGGCCGTTGGTGGAGACTTTTGGAGCCGGAATGCGTTCCACAATGGCATTTAAGATATCGGTAACCCCAATACCACTTTTACCAGAAGCGGAAATAATCTCTTCCTCTTTAAAACCAAACGTCTCCATCATTTCGATTTTAGTACGGTCAACGTCGGCACTTGGCAAATCCACCTTGTTGATTACTGGAATTACTGTCAAATCTGCACCTAAAGCCTTGTACATCACAGACAGCGTTTGCGCCTGCACACCCTGAGTAGCGTCTACTAATAATAGAGCTCCTTCGCAGGCGGCCACAGACCTTGATACCTCATATGAAAAGTCTACATGCCCTGGTGTGTCGATCAAATTCAGAATGTATTCCCCACTAAACTCTGGGTTAGTACCGGAATAAGTGTGACGCATACGCGCCGTTTGCAGTTTAATGGTAATGCCGCGCTCCTGTTCTAGCTCCAAAGTGTCTAGGGTGCGATCTTTTAATTTACGTTTTTCGATAGTTTCGGTAACCTCAAGTAATCTGTCGGCTAAAGTAGATTTACCGTGGTCTATGTGAGCGATTATGCAGAAGTTGCGGATGTTTTGCATCAGAAAGATTATAACAGGTAATATCTGGTGAAATCAGCTCATGTTTCATGACACGCAGTGGCATATAACAGGTAATATCTGGTGAAATCAGCTCATGTTTCATGACACGCAGTGGCATATAACAGGTAATATCTGGTGAAATCAGCTCATGTTTTGACACAAACTCGTCTTTAACGTGTAAACTTTATAGTTCTACTTCAGAAAAGCTAATTTAAGGATATGTTGACCCAAATTACAGAATGGCTACTAGGCATAATTGCCGTATCAGGCATCTGGGGAGTATTTTTTGCTACAGTTTTAGAATCATTCTTCCCGCCTATTCCATCCGAAATAGTCCTGTTTAGTGCAGGATTCTATGCGAAATCTCAAGACAGCCTACTGCTACTATTTCTATTAGCGGTTGTGGCTGCCTTTGGAAACTTTGTCGGCACTTTGCCATTCTACTTGGTTAGTCGCTTTAGCGCCGATAATTTACTACCTAAGTTCTTAAAGAAATTCGGCCCATATCTAATGTTCACAGAAGCAGATTTGGTCAAAACGCAGCGATATTTTGATAAAAAAGGCGGCATAACTGTATTTGCGGCCAGACTGGTGCCAGGAATCCGGAGTTTAGTAGCCTTTCCAGCAGGTGCAGCCAAAATGAACTTCGTGAAATATACACTTTATACTTTGGCTGGTAGCTTAACTTGGAATTTAATTCTAAGTGGCATCGGTTTCTGGGCCTTTGGATATAAAGATCAAGTACTAGCAGTGTTAGACCCGATTAGCAGCTTTATCTTGGTTTTGGTGGTAGCGGCAACGATTTTATACTGTTTAAGAGTGGCCTATCAAATCCGAAAGCTTAAGCGCCAAGCAGCGGCACAAAGTATTTCTTAAACCACTTTATTTGTTTTCTGGCATATTGCCAGTGCGCATGCATAATTAAGCTCTGAGCAGCAGCTTCGGTGATTTCTCCATTTATATATTGAATCATCTCTGGATAACCAATCGTTTTTAAAGCCACCGCATCCTGATTAACGCCTAAAGCCAACACTTGCTTTACTTCATCGATTAATCCAGCCTTCCACATTTCGCTTACACGGTTTTGCAAAATATGGCGGTGCTTTTCTTGCTCATGTTGAGTGTAGATTAGTTTGAAATCTAAACCTTTTAAGAATTCAATTGTGGGGTTAGTTACAATATCTAAACCCTGACGTTTTAGCTGCCTAAGCAGCCCACGCAAGTGTACAGGGTTTTGTTTGCGGTCATTTCCTAAATATTGCCAGTCTTTAGGATAGTCTTGGCTTAAAGTCTTTTGCAGTTCAACTAAACTTAAATCGTTAAATTCACCACTAGGCTGCGAATCTACAAAATTATAGCGCTCGGCTTCTAGGACACTTTGAATGTATAGGCCAGTGCCGCCAACGATAATTGGTGTTTTACCTGACTCAAGTATCTGTTTAATTATGTCCGCGGTATTTTGCTGAAAGCTAGCTGCGTTGTATGCCTGGTCTAAATCTAAAAAATTGATTTGATGAATTAATACTCCAGACGCTGTTTTAAATACGGGCAGATTGGCTTGATCCATTAACCCTGCTGCTTTTAAGAATCCTTTGTTAGTTCCGATATCTAGATATTTATAGTTTTGTCGGGAGTCGGCACTGATTAGTTCACCGTTTTGATCAAGAGCGATTTTTTCGGCCATGGCAGTTTTACCTGTAGCTGTGGCACCAGCGATTACGATTACTTTGTTTTGCACAGATCATTTTAGTGCTTTCCCCACACAAATGATATATAACCGCTATATGCTATAATCAATATATATGAAAGGTACCGGGGTTCTTGTTGATCCAAGCAAAATAAATAGGCCTCTGCAACAAATGCACTTAGCTCTGAATAAAGAAGACTTGGAAGCTTACGTGAGAAAATTGATGATGCTACGCCAAGAGTTAGGCTTAGGCAGCATCGAAATCTCCAGCTTTGACCAATTTGAAGCTGGGGAAAGTTTTCCAGAAGATGTCAGAAATCTGCTTAAACAATTTCAATACGAAGCTTTAAATCATATCGGTCAGGCTATTTCACCGTATCTTGATTTTCAGGCAGCTGGTGGCAATTTCAGAATTGCCGCTACAGCAGCAATTGAAAGGTACTTCCTGAGTATTTGTATGGAAAATAGGGAGTTCAAAGTCAAAGATTTAAAAGTAAATGTCGATGAAAGCGAAGCAGTTAGAAGATTGAAAGTGGCAATAGCTATTTTAAAAATACATCAGATCTGGGATAGCAACTATTTCGCTAGTTACTGGCGCAATCAGTACCCTAGCAACGTAGAGTTTATAATGGCTAATTTGGAGCCAGGCTTGAATACCGCGCAATTTGCCGCCAATATTGCACACCAAGCAATGAGTAAAGTAATGAATTTAAATCCACTTCCTGAATCAGATCAGATAATGTTTAAAACGAGCATGTTTAAACTGATTGCTGCTTTGAGTAAACAAGATCTTAAGCACGTCGATAAACTGCTGCAAAGAATCGCTAATGATTTAGACACTCCAGATTTTGTTGCTCGCTATTTGCTACCTCCTACTGAAGGAAAAAATTATTGGAGCTTTAAACCGGTAGAATACGAAGACGGCTACTGTTTTAACCCAGATATAAATGTAGGAGATTTGGGCCAATATCACCTGGGTTGTCCTTTTAGAGGAAATAGGAACCTAATATTTATGTACGTATCCTTTCTTGTAAGTAACTTTAATACTCAGCAAGCTGAAGTCTAATTAAACTTTAAGTATTTCAATTGGGGAAACACACAAATAAGTTCTATAATCTCTTGTGAGTAATTCCCAAAAGCTAACAGGACTAATAATCAACCTCTTCAATGCCAAAGAAGCAGACAAAGTAATCCATATCCTAATTCAAAATGGCAGCAAAGTTGCCATGCTGGCCAAGGGAGTTAAAAAAAGTACATCTAAAAAGTCCCACGCCATAGATTTGCTAAATCTAATCGAAGCTAAGGCCGAAAAAGGAGTACAGCTGTCGCTACTTACCGACACCAAGCTGATTAATAGTTTCAGTGGCCTAAAGCAAGACTATCTAGGCCTATGTTTTACTCAGAGCGTGTGTGAGATCTTAAATTCAGTTGCCCAAGAAGAAGTAGAAGATCCGTTAATTTGGCAAACCATCTTAAGTATTTTAGAAAAAGCAGAGACTACCAATCTGCACTTTGCCCTATCAATCCTGTACTTAAAGTCATTACAGATTCTAGGCTTAATGCCAGACTTATCACTCGACCCAGAAACTGGTGACCAAGTTGTATCAGATCATCCAATTGGATTTGTGATTCCGTTTGGGTTCACTAATCAACCAACAGAAAATGAGCAACAGGTTTCTGTAGGCGTCTACAAGGCAATCCGCTTTATGGCTTTGGCAGATACCAGTAAGTGTTTTCAATTAGATTTAGATGAATCCCAGCAAAAAGAGATGTTTAAGATTTTGCATATTTGGGCTACAAACTTACTAGAAAAGCGGCTGCCGGCTGGTGAAATGCTGCGGTAAAGTGCTTGATAATGCTTAAAAACCCAATCAATTGACCCTCACACTTAAATGTAGGATAATTGAATATAGAGAGCAGATGGTTTGTGAAAATCTGTAACGACTTTGGCCACAATTTAAAATAACTTAAAGTGCTGCATTTGCAGCAAAAAGGTGGAACCGTCTCAAAACGCTCAAGAGCCCTTACTACAGTTAAAATATTGTAGTAAGGGCTTTTTTTATACAAAATTAATATGGCAAACACACAAGCATCTTTAGATAAAATTACCGCTTGGGCTAAGCGCCGAGGTTTTGTATATCCATCATCCACAATCTATGGAGGTATGGCTAATGTATACGACTTTGGTCCTTACGGCGCCACGCTTAAAGACAATTTAAGAAATATCTGGTTAACACAATTCCGCGATAACCGCGAAGACATTTACGTAATTGATAGCTCCGTAATCTTAAACCCAGCCGTTTGGGAAGCTAGCGGCCACACCGCCGGCTTTGCGGATGTAATGGTAGAAGATATCGTTACTAAGAAAAGATATAGGGCGGATCATCTGATTGAGGAGAAACTGGAAAAGATGAGTGTGGAAGACAGAAAGCAATTAGCAATCGATGCTGATCACAAAATATTTTTTGGTCAGGCGAATGAAGAGTTAAATGAACTTGCAGTGCAGAGTAGTGTTTCTGGTGTAGTAAGTGAAAACGATTTAAATCCTAAAGCTGCCGCAATTGAACATAGCAAAGTAGACGGCTACACGCCAGAAGAAATGGGTAAGCTAATCGGCCTATTTGCCGAAATAGGCAAACCACTTAAATCTCCAGACGGCAACCCATTAAACGAACCCCGCAGCTTCAACCAGCTATTTGAAACTGAAGTTGGTATCGTGACAGGTTCAAAAAACAAAGCTTACCTACGTGGAGAAATCGCCCAAGGTCTATTCATGAACTTCAAAAATATCATCGATAGTTTCCACCCCAAACTCCCATTTGGTATTGGTCAGGTTGGTAAAGCCTTTAGAAACGAAATTACCCCAGGTAAATTCACATTCCGTACCTTAGAATTCGATTTAATGGAATTTGAATACTTCTTTAACCCAGAACTACTAAATTGGAATGATCTATTCGAAGTTTGGAAAGCAGAAATGCAACAGTTTTCTAAAACTATTGGTTTGAAACAAGAAAACTTACGCTGGAGAGCTCACGAAGATTTCGAGCGCTCTTTCTATTCAACCCGTACCGAAGATTTAGAATATGAATTCCCCTGGGGCTTTAAAGAAATGTGGGGAATCGCCTATCGTACTGATTACGACTTAAAAAATCACCAACAAAAATCAGGTCAAGATTTACAATATGTATATCCTGATGGCAAAAAGCTTTTGCCACACGTAATTGAACCAACTTTTGGTCTATCTCGTTTAGTAACTGTAGCGATTTTCGATGCCTACAACGAAGAAGAAACTAAGCCAGGAGAGACTAGAGTGGTATTGAAATTCGATCCAAAAATAGCGCCAGTGCAAGTGGCAGTTTTCCCACTTCTTAAAAAAGAAGAGCTTGTACGCAAGGCTGAACTTGTATATGCCAACTTAAAATCAAAATTTCGTACCGAGTTTGATAACGCTGGTAACATTGGTAAAATGTATCGAAGACAAGATGAAATTGGTACACCATATTGTGTAACAATTGATTTTGACACTTTAGAAAGTGATATTGTTACCGTGCGCGATCGCGATTCAATGCAGCAAATTAAATTAAATATTAATGAATTAGAAACATGGCTACAGGACAATTTAGAACTTACAAAATAGAAAATTTTCTAAATCTAACAGATAGATCACAGCAGGCTCAAGCTACACTAAATGCTGTAGCGGCTAATACTCAAGCAGCGTTTAGCTGTGAAAATCCTTTTATTGTTGGAAGAGGTATTGCTGCACCAAATCTAGACGAAATGTACCAGCCATTCAGCACAGCATTTGTATTCCTGCTCCAAGGTGGAGTAATGCAAACCAACATACAGGGTGATGGTAGATATATGACTGCTAGTACCAGCAAGCCCTTTATATTAAGTGCGTTATTAAAAATTGCACAACAGACAATATTAAATGATAGTATCAGCGTTGAACACTATCTTACAGAGAATAAATTTGTAACCATGGGTTTAAGTCCTGCACTTAAACTAGAACTTTCTGATTTATTAACTGAGGCAAAAGGCAGAGTGACATACGACTCTGCAGAAGGATTTCTGGAACGTGATAAAGCAAATTGGGACTTGTTAAGCTTTAAAGAGAAAGAATCAGCTATCCATCAACATATTAGCGAGCACACTACCGAGAGTTTAGGTATAAACGAGCTAATAAACTTAGCCCTTTACTATTCTGGAAATTTTCCAATCAGATTTTTAAGACTGCTAATTAACCACTTATCTGGAAAGAATGATGACGAAACTATCGGACAGATTGATCAGATTTTAAACAAAGCTTTACCAGAATATTCATTGCTAAAAGGAGATATTTGGGGAGAGCAAAGCCCAAATGTTGGACAGATAAATGATATGGCACGTGCATTTCATTATTTAATTGAACAGATTTCTGCTCCCGACGCAACCGTTATCGACAAACAAATGTTTTCTGCGATGCAAAATAATCACAGAGATGTAGTTTTTTGGTCCAAAGGTATGCTTAAGTGGTTAGAAGATATATTCCCCGGTGCAAAATTGGAAATAAAGACTGGTGACTACCCGGCGATTCGTTATATAAAAGAAGAGGCAGAAAAGGGAACTCCATGTCATTTAATATTAACTGTCCTGGTAGATGTAACATTGCCTAATGGAAAAAGAACTACATTTGCTTATTATGCTAAGTATTTAAGCCTGATGCAGGCAGATTTACCTCATGTTTCTGAGAATACAGGTACTAGCTTAGAAGAACTACAAAGATTGGAAGCAGAATATCTAAACGCTTTATTAGTATCTGCTGGTAATCATTTTAGATCTGCTATATTGCAAGAACTTTATACGGCTTATCCGAATAACAAAATATGAACCTATCACTTGGCATCGTTGGCTTACCTAATGTTGGCAAATCAACATTATTCAACGCCCTAACTCAAAATAATATTCCAGCAGAAAACTATCCTTTCTGCACAATCGATCCTAACGTAGGAATTGTGCCAGTTGTAGATAGCAGACTGCAGAAATTAGCAGAGCTAGTAAAGCCGGCCAAAATTACCCCAGCTGTAGTTGAGTTTTGGGATATTGCCGGACTTGTAAAAGGTGCCGCATCGGGCGCTGGATTAGGCAACAAATTTCTGGCCAACATTAGAAACGTATCGGCAATTGTGCATGTAGTTAGAGCGTTTGCCAACTCCAATATCTTGCATGTCGAAGATAGCGTAGATCCAATTCGCGATATCGATTTGGTTAATACAGAATTGATCTTAAAAGATTTAGAAACTGTAGATGCCAAAATCAAAAGCTATGCTGGACAAGTGAGAGCCGATCAAAAACTATTGCCAACCATGGCGATGTTAGAAAAATTACAACAAGAACTATCGGAGGGGAAACTTGCCAATGCTTTTCTGTACGATGCCAAAGATGTAAATCAACAAGAAATGTTTCATTCACTCTTTTTATTAACAGCTAAACCTGTATTGTACATTGTAAATTGCACAGAGTCTGAACAAGCAGAAGCGGTTAAAAAAGTGGCTGCATACGTTAATCCACAAGATAAGGTGCTACCAATGGATATAAAGTTAGAAGGTGAAATCGCCAGTCTCCCACTAGCCGACCAGTCAGAATATCTGCAAGAATTAGGGCTTTTGGAGCCAGCGATTGCTAGATTATCTAGAGAAGCTTACGCTCTACTTGGTTTGATTTCATTCTTTACGGCCGGAGAACAAGAAGTGCGCGCGTGGACAATCGAAGATGGCTACAAAGCCCCGCAGGCTGCTGGTGTGATTCATACAGATTTTGAAAAGAAATTTATTACCGCCGAAGTGGTGAAATTCGAAGACTTTATTTTGGCGGGCGGCTGGATTGGTGCTAAGCCGCAAGGCAAAGTAAAACTTTCTGGTAAAGAATATGTAATGGAAGATGGTGATGTGGTGCTGTTTAGGCACAATGCTTAGGCAGTGCTAATTATATATACTTATTGTATAATCATTTGTGCAATTTTCTGATGGCGCAGTTAACACAGGTCAACGATTCGTTGGTATTCGCACAGTCAGAAGTAGCTTAATTCACTACCCTTCAGAGGGCGATTTTTCTGCTGGCTATCGAGGCGCGGTAGATTTCTTGAAACTTCTGGCAGATGGCAGCTATTCATTAGGCCTGGTACAAGCAGCAGTTAGCAGTCACCAGCTTATACCTGGCATAAACGCCGATCAATCTAAAATGCTTTCCATAGGCAATAGTTGCCATAGCTTGAACATTAGGTATGAATCTATGGATATGGGTACACTTAGAATAGAGTTCCTAACGCTAATAGACACCATGAATGACTCAGACGTAGAAGCCTATGCCGATTTCATTAACCGGATAGTGTTTGAGATATTTTCAATAGTAAACCTGAATCATCTAACCGAACCAATTACAGAGATAATTATTTTTTTATCAATCATAAAAGATCCAAGTAATAGATTCAAATTAGCCAGGAATACAATTTGTATTAGTGCAGATTCCTGGAGTGATTTGCAAGATAGGCTTCGAAAAAAAATGTTGCAAATGAATATTCAACTATCGGTGTAGAGAAAAACTCACGAAGTTTAAAGGCAGGTAGTTAGCACCCTTGCCCTGCTTCTGCTAACATAATATACTTGCAAAGTATGGGAATGACTCCGCGACAAAAACAATTACTGGCAGCCATTATCGAAGAATTTATCTCTACGGCTCAAGCTGTAGGTTCGTTAAGTCTACAAGAAAGCCACGGCTTTAGAGTTAGCCCAGCCACAATTCGTAACGAAATGAAGGCTTTAGTCGACGAAGGCTACCTATCTAAAACCCATAGCAGCAGTGGTAGGATTCCTACTACACTAGGTTTACGCTATTTTTTGCAAGAATTTCGAGACGAAATGACCGATCCAGATATTGTTACTCAAGAGCAAGTTAAGCGTAATTTGCACGTGGCTCGTTTTAGTAAAGAAGAATTAATTCGCGAAGCCTTAAAATTCTTAGCAGAATATTCTGGCAATGCAGCTGTAGCTTTAGTAGATAAAGATATTTACTATGCCGGACTAGCCGAAATGTTAAATATCCCAGAACTACAAGAAATTGAGAATTTGCGCAGTCTTTTAACTGTGTTAGAAGATTATTCAATGCTGTCTAAAATTTTCCACAAAAGCCATTCCGATCAAGATGTAAAAGTTTTGATTGGAGAAGAATCAGGCTTAGATGCTTTTACGCCTTACGCGGTGGTGTTTGCCGATTTAAAATTGCACGGCGGTAAAAAAGGTTACTTAGCCTTAATTGGACCTAATCGTATGGATTACAAGCGCATCATTCCAGCTGTCGGCTTTGCCGCCCGCTCAATTAACGCCATGGCCAGCGGTTGGTAAAATCAGCCTAAGCTTATTTCAGTTTATAATAAAACTATGCAAGATAATTTACACGAAGATACACAGTCCGAATTACCAGAACAAGTAGATGAAGAGAAACAAGCTACAGACTCAACAACTCAGAGTGAGCTAGAAGAATTGACGCCTACAAGTTCTACCAGCTTAAGTGAGCTAGAAGCTCTGCAACAAGAAAATATGCAATTAAAGCAAAAGCACAGTTTACTTTTGGCCGATTTTAGCACCTACCGCAATCGTATCGACGCCGAAAAGGCAAGATACGCCATTATGGGAAATATGGTTTTATTAATGCAATTAGCCGATGTCAAAGACGATATTGGCTTTGCCCAGTCCGACACTGTTCTAGACTTAGTCCAAGCTAAATCAATGCTAGAAACTGTAAAATCAAAACTAGCCACAGCTATGCAGTCTGCAGGTTTAATGGAATTATCGATTCAAAAAGGTGATAAGTTTGATGCTAAGACAATGGAGGCAATCACAACTATCCAAGCACCAAGCGAGGATGCCGGCGGCACTGTGGCCGATATTGTGGCGCAAGGCTACAAACACGCGCATACAGATCAACTAATTAAAACAGCCAAAGTAGTTGTTTACAAATAGTTGACAGCCGCTCTTAGCAGTCCTATACTTAGAGTGCTAAAAGTAAGATAAATTCAACCAAGATTCTTACTTAAATAAATCAATATAAATTATTAAATAAATTCATATGGCAAAAGTAATCGGAATAGACTTAGGAACAACAAACTCCTGCGTATCTGTAGTTATCGGCGGTAAAGCCGAAGTAATCACAACTAGCGAAGGCGGGCGCACATTTCCTTCTGTAATTGCAATTTCTGTGGATACTAAAGATGAATTGGTTGGTGTCACAGCTAAAAACCAAATGGTAATCAACCCAGAAGAAACGTTCTATTCTGTAAAACGTTTGATTGGTATGGAGTTTGACGATAAAGAGATTAAGCAAGACTTAAAATCTTTTCCATTCAAAACACGTAAAAGCTCTAAAGGTGGCGTTGAAATTCAATTCGGTAAAGATTGGCTTCCCCCAGAAGCAATTTCCGCCAAAGTCCTATCTAAAGCTAAGCGTGACGCCGAAGCTTACTTAGGCGAAACTGTTACTCAAGCTGTAATTACAGTTCCGGCGTACTTTAACGATGCCCAGCGTCAGGCCACTAAAAACGCTGGCCAAATTGCTGGTTTAGAAGTACTAAGAATCATCAACGAGCCAACAGCTGCCGCCCTAGCTTACGGTTTAGATAAAGAAGGAGACTCCACAATTGTCGTTTACGACTTAGGTGGTGGAACTTTCGATGTATCTGTTCTAGAAATTGGCGACGGCGTATTCGAAGTAAAATCAACATCTGGCGATACCCATTTAGGTGGCGACGATTTCGATCAACGAATCATTAATCATATTGCCGATGATTTTAAGAATAAAGAAGCAATCGATTTACGAAACGATCCAGCCGCATTGCAGCGTCTAAAAGAGGCTGCTGAAAAGGCCAAAATCACTTTGTCCTCTGCTGAATCAACAGAAATAAACTTGCCATATATTACAGCCGACTCAAAAGGTCCAAAGCATTTAAAGCTAAATATGACCCGTGCCGACTTAGAAAAGTTGGTGGTTGATTTGGTAGACGGCACCTTGAAACCAGTAGAGTCAGCATTAAAAGACGCTGGCATTAACAAGTCTGATATTAAAGACATTGTATTGGTAGGTGGTATGACTAGAATGCCTTTGGTAGTTAGAAAAGTTAAAGAGTTCTTTGGCAAAGACCCGCACCAGGGCGTAAACCCAGACGAAGTGGTGGCAGTCGGTGCCGCCCTTCAAGGCGCTGTATTAGCTGGAGATACCAGTGTTAAAGACATCACTTTGTTAGATGTAACTCCGTTATCTTTAGGTATCGAAGTTAATCAGGGGCAGATGTTTGTGATGATTCCTAGAAACACCACAATTCCAGCAGAAAAAACTGAAGATAAGTTTACAACTGCTGCAGATAGTCAATCTGCAATCGATGTAACCGTATACCAAGGTGAACGCCCAATGGCTGCTGATAATAAACTATTAGGCACATTTAGATTAGACAATATTCCACCGGCACCTCGTGGCACGCCACAATTTGCGGTGACATTTAAACTAGACGCCAACGGCATTTTACAAGCTGTAGCCCGAGATATTAAAACCGGACGTGAACAGAGCATTACAATCACTGCATCTACTTCCTTAGATAAAAGCGAAATCGAAAGATTAGTCAAAGAAGCAGAAGAAAATGCCGGTAAAGATAAAGAGAAGCAAGAAACTGCCGAAACTAAAAATGAAGCAGAGACTGTAATCTATCAAACCGAAAAGTTAATTCGTGATTACAAAGATAAGTTGCCTGCCGAAATGATTACGGAACTAGAAACTAAAATTTCTGAAACACATGAGATTTTAGGCAAAGACCCAATAGACCGCGAAGCTGTAAAAGCTGCAAGCGAAGCTTTAAGTCAAAAGCTGCAAGAAGCTGGAGCTAAAATATACGAGCAACCAGCAGAAGCTGATAACTCGGCATCAGCCGCCAGCGATAACTCAGCTGCAACTGATACTGACCAAGCTGATAAGGATGCTGAAACAGCAGACACAGATTCTGAACAACCTAACGCTACTGAGGCTGATGTTTCTGGAAGCACTGACTCTACAAAGAAAGATGTAAAACCTGTAGAAGGTGAAGTAGTCTAAATTAGAACGTAATCTGATTAGCAAAGAGGCACAAGTGAGTGCCTCTTTTTAGTGGGGACGTGAATATTTAATCTAGTGTTCAATAATGCAAAGGTACAAAAATAGGAAGCCATTTCTTTTAAGGGAAAAGACTTCCAAGATGTAAGTCGATCCGAAGATCAACTTACAAGAATATAATACCATTCTAAATTAACTCTGTCAAACTTAGTTCTTACCTTTACCTAATATTCTCAAAATCAAGATCAATAGGTTGATAAAGTCTAGATATAAAGCCAAAGCAGCACTAATGGCTAAACTTTGTTTACCTGTTTGCTCGGCAATACGGTGATATTCTTTAATCTTTTGCACATCGTATGCAGTCAAAACAATAAAGATAGCCAAACTAGCGTAAGTCAAAAGCCAAGTTAATCCCTCGCTCTTAAAGAAAATATTTAAGATTGTGGCGATAATCACACCAATTAAGGCCATAATTGCAAAGCTACCCCATTTAGTTAGATCCGCTTTAGTGTATGCACCGTAAATAGCCATAGCCGTAAAGGTTAAGGCTGTAGCACCAACAGCAATCGCAATTGTACTTGGGTCATATGCTAAGAAAATCGCACTAAACATCACACCGTTTAGCAGGGAATAAAGGATGAAAAGACTGCCGGCTACCACTGTAGACAAGCGTTGGATCATTCCGGAAATTGTTACTACCAAGGCTAATTGAGCGATAAAACTAACAATTAAAATCCAAGGATTTTTATAGAAAAATATAAATAAATTAGAGTTGTTTGAAACTAACCAGGCTACCAATGCTGTGGCAAATAAGCCAACAGTCATCCAGCCAAAAACGCTCGATGTAAAAGCAGCAAGTCCTGCTGTGGTTGTAGTTTCGATGGGCGAAACTGTGGTTGTTTGTGATTCCATTTAATATTATAGCTGCAAATAATTAAATTTGGGTGAAATTGGTTAAGATTTTCTATACAAGCTGTGATAAAATCTGTGCAAGTGCCGAAGTGGTGGAACTGGTAGACACGCACGCCTTAGGAGCGTGTGCCTTAACAGCGTGAGGGTTCGAGTCCCTCCTTCGGTACCAAAAAAAATCTGGGTAAACTTATTAAAATTTTGTAAATTAGGCAGTGTAACAAAACTGTTATTTGTCATTTAAGTCTTTGAATTTACCTTTACAGCTCCAAATCTTGCTAGCTTAATTAAGATCAACTATTGTGTCTTTAAGCGTTCGGTAGAAGCAAAGATACAAAACACCCGTTTGACGTTACCCCCCATCACCAAGTAGACTTTAGTAGTTATTATCCCAAATTAAAAATGCAGAAAAATCAAATGGTGATTGTCGGTTTAGTTTCAATTGCAGCCATAGCAATAGTAGCTGTACTGATTGGTAATTCTCAGACTTCACTTCCTGGTGGCACTAACATGCGTACAGTGGAAACCATGATGAATCAAAACTCAAACATTATCAAAGAGGAAACCAAGACTGCAACAAGTCAGCAAATGATGCCAGTAGAAGAAGTTATTCAACCAGTGTCAGGTCAGTATCTTCCTTACAGTTTGGATTCATTAACAGGTGAACAGAACGTAATTTTCTTTGCTGCAAACTGGTGTCCTACTTGTAGAAGATTGGATGGGGCAATTATGTCTGCATTAGGCGAAATACCTGCAAGTTTGACAATTTTAAAAGCTGATTACGATAAAGAAACCGCATTAAAAAGAAAGTACGGTGTTACTTATCAGCACACACTTGTGCAGGTTGATAAACAGGGAAACTTATTAAAAAAGTGGAATGGTAGTGAAAATATCTCCGCAATTGTAAGCCAATTAAATTAGGTTATGGAATATCTTCCACTATCGTTTATTGCCGGAATTTTAACCGTTTTAGCTCCTTGTGTATTTACTTTATTACCAGTCATTTTAGGGGGTTCGATAGCAACTAATAGTCGCAAAAGAACTTTCACCATTATTGCTTCGCTGGCGCTGTCTGTATTCTTCTTCACGTTGCTGTTAAAAGCCTCTACGCTTCTGATAGATATAGATCCTAACTTTTGGAAATATTTATCGGGTGGGATATTAATAGGTTTTGGACTGGTGACTTTATTTCCGACAGTGTGGAGCAATATAAGTGCTAAATTGAAGTTTTCCGATAAATCGGATAGTTTGCTAAATAGCGGCTCACAAAAACAAAGCTTTCTAGGAGATGTGTTAGTTGGCGCAGCTTTGGGGCCAGTATTTTCCAGCTGTAGCCCAACTTACGCCATAATTATTGCTACCATATTGCCTCAGAATATTATTTTAGGAATTATTAATCTGATTGCCTATGTTATAGGATTGGTACTGATTCTTTCCTTGGTGGCGCTATTTGGGCAAAAACTAATCAAAAATGCCAAATGGGCTGTAAACCCAAAGGGAATCTTCAAAAAATCGCTAGGTGTGCTGTTTATTATAGTGGGTATTGCCATTTTTACTGGATTTGATAAGACATTCGAAATCTTCCTTTTGGATAACGGGCTATTTGATCCAACGCAGATAGAAATGCGACTTTTAGGCAAATAGGATTGGCTTAAATTACACTGGGAAATCCATTAAAGTTCAATTGTAATTGAACATCTTGATAGTTTACAATCTGGCCATTTTCCACTTTGATTTTAACCAGTATCGCCTTTTGGGCTTCTGCGCGACCAGCAAAACCGGAAAACACAAAGTTACCAATTGAATAATAGATCTTTTTGCCTTTGTATTCTTCGATATTTTGGCGTACATGTGGGTGAGCTCCTACCACTAAATCAGCTCCTTGGTCGATAAAGCTACGTCCCCATTGGACTTGTTTCGCCGAAGCCTTCGTTTGATGTTCAATTCCCCAGTGTGGCATCACTATCACCAAGTCGGAAAGCGAATTTGCTTGGCTAATCGCGGAATTTACTCTGGCAGCATTCAAATAAGCGCTACCAGCCGCACTAGCTGTGGCGTTACCGATTCTGGTTTCTGAATCGTTAAATCCCAGTAAAGCCACTTTCAAGCCGTTTACATCAACTATTAAGGGTACAAAAGCCTGATCTACATTGGCACCAGCCCCAAAGTAGCCTAAATCATAGTTAGTTAAATGTTTGAACTGATCCAGTAAAGCTGCAGCGCCGTAATCTTTGGTATGATTATTGGCTAAGCTTACAGCATCTACTCCGTTGTCTACTAAGACTTGTAGCGTGGATGGTGGAGCTTTGAACGCATAGTTTTTCTGCTGTCTTTTACCAATATTTGCATCGGCAACGTTACATTCTAAATTTAGAATGAAGAAATCGCAGTCTTTGGTAATTTCGGTTAACCCAGCAAAAGGTTTCATCCCTTCGGCAATATATCGATCCATTGGTTCAGATAAATTCACATCGCCACCAATGCAAATTGTGGTTGTTTTTACCTGCGAAGTGGTTGTAGCTTTTGGGTCGGTTGGTGCTAAGTCTGTGCCTGTTTGGGCGACTGGTAAATCAGGGTTAACAGGATATACCATCGGCAATACCTTAAAAGTATTACGGCTGGCATTGTTGTTGATAAACCCAATGTAAGTTAGGACAATTGCCGCTATAATTGGCACAAGCAAAAATTTGCGTCTCACGCACAATTATGACCCCGATGCAGCAACAATACAACCAAATAAAGTCGCAACATGGCGACAAAATTGTATTATTTAGATTAGGAGATTTCTACGAAGCTTTCCACGAAGATGCCAAAGAAATGTCACGCGTATTGGGCATTACCCTAACTGGTCGTGGCAAAGACGAAAGTCGCATTCCTATGGCTGGGATTCCGTATCACGCCTTAGCAAACTATTTGCCACAACTATTAGAAGCTGGATTAAAAGTTGCCATTGTAGAGCAAAAAACCGAAGCCATACCAGGGCAATTAGTCGAGCGAGATATCGCTAAAATTTATACTGCTGGGACTTTAACCGATATTAACAATTTAGAAGATTCCAAACCTAACTTCTTAGTCTCGATTGTACAAGACAAAAAAGGATACGCTCTGGCGGTACTAGATGCTTCTACAGCCGAATTAATGTTGTGGGAAAACCAGAATATCCAAGATATTCTAAATGAAGTAGGAAGACTGCAAGCGGTGGAGTGTTTGCTGCCTAAAGATAATTCGATACTTTACAATTTGGTGCAGCAAAAGTTTCCCCAACTCCCCATTACGACTAGAGACACTACTGAAGCCAAACTTGCATATACCAAGTTAACAAAGCAATTAGGTACTCAGAATTTAAAAGGTTTTGGTGTAGAAGACTTAGAACTAGCCCAAGTGGCTGCCACTGTCGCCATCGATTACGTAAAAGAATGCCAACGAGTCGATTTGACGCATATTAAAAGTTGCCGTTTATACCCGTTACAAGAATATATGCGCTTAGATGCGAATACGATTCGCAATCTAGAATTAATGTATCCGCAGTCGGGAGATTCGAGATCAACACTTTATTACCACTTAAATCATAATCAGACGCCAATGGGACGCAGGCTACTACGCGAGTGGCTACTATTCCCACTATTAAACACCAGTAAGCTACAAAGCCGCTGGGACGCTATTGAACTGATCCACAACAATGTTATGGCTGCCACAGATTTAGCCGCAGTTCTATCCGAAGTGCCAGATTTAGCCAGACTAACCGCCAGAGTGGCCACCAATGCCGCCAACGCCCGCGAAGTTTCTAGTATTGTACGTGGTGTAAGTCAACTACAAAATCTGATTACCGCCATAAGTCTGATTGGCATAAACTTGGCTAGTAAAAATATTAACGAACATGATCTGCTGTCTAATTTGGCAAAAAAATTGCATCTTTCGACTAACCTAAGCGCACTAGTAGACAAATTAATCCTAGCAATTCACACAGAGCCGCCAGCTACAATCACCGAAGGACACATTATCGCCGATAACTTTGATTCTGAGATCGACGCGCTACGCAAACTTAGATCTGGTGGCAAAGACTTAATTGCTCAAATTCAGGCAGATGAAATCACAAAAACTGGTATTTCATCTCTAAAAGTAGGATTTAACAACGTATTTGGATACTACATCGAAGTTACAAATAGTCACATTGCCAAAGTACCAATCGAATATATCCGTAAACAAACGTTAACTAACGCTGAGCGCTACATTACACCGGAGCTGAAAGAATTAGAAACAAAAGTTCTATCCGCGGAAGCTAAACTGCAAGAGCTAGAATACAGAATATTCATAGAACTACGCAGTGAATTAGCTTTATGCAGCCAGGAGATTTTGAATTTAAGTTCCGCAGTAGCCGAAATCGATCTACTAACTAACTTTGGGCTCTTGGCCAAAGAATATCGCTACACCAAGCCAGAACTAAACCGCACAAATTCGCTAGAGATTGTGGGCGGCAGGCACCCAGTAGTAGAGCGCTTACAGCCGCAATTTCATGCCAACGATTTAAGTTTAAAAAACGATACTTCCTTTGTAGTGTTGACTGGACCAAATATGTCCGGGAAATCAACGTATATCAGGCAAATCGCTTTAATTATTCTCATGGCTCAAATTGGCTGTTTTGTGCCGGCAGACAAACTAAATTTCAGTTTAGTAGACAGAATATTCACTAGAGTCGGCGCCTCCGATAATTTGGCGCGTGGTGAGTCAACCTTTATGGTGGAAATGCAAGAAACGGCCAATATTTTAAACAATGCCACCGCCCAAAGTTTAGTGATTTTAGACGAAGTGGGCCGTGGCACCAGTACTTACGACGGCGTTGCTATCGCTTGGGCCATTGCCGAAGATTTGATCAAACGAGTGAAAGCAAAAACCTTGTTCGCCACGCACTATCATGAATTAACGCAGTTAAGCGAAGACTACAAAGAGGCCACGAATTTACATGTGAGAGTGCACGAACAATCTGGTGAAGTAGCTTTTACGCATGCTATTGCCGCTGGATCGATTAATAAAAGTTACGGCGTACATGTAGCCAAATTAGCAGGGCTACCAGTTAGCGTGCAAAAGCGTGCTGCGGAAATATTGAATGGATTTGAACAACGCCCACACACCGAAGAAGTAGGCGATGCTGCAGATTTATCTACAGCAATGACTGCTACTGGACTTGCTAAAAAACCCGCAACTGACAACGCCAAAAATCATCCAAAAAGGCCAGCTAAAATTAGCGTAAGCCAACTAAGTCTAGATATTTAATATGCAGCACCAAGTTGTTAAAACACTACCACACCTTGTGCCGGCACTAATTCAGCTGCAAGCAATTGATATTGCCGCCACTAATTTCAGTTTGCCGCTTCTAAGATACCTAGACGGCGTGTTTGTTATCAACGATTCTACTAGATTTTTTGATCTAAAACAGTTGTTTAATCAATCTAGTTGGCGACGAGTAGCTAGACTACCTACTAAACAGGAATTCAGTATTCGAGGCGACATAATCGATTTGTGGCCGCCAGGTTACGCTCAACCAATTAGAATTGAATTCTTTGGCGACAGCATTGAACGTATTTATATCTACGACTCAAGTACGGGGCGCAAAGATATAAATTTGGACAGCGTGCTAGTGAATTTAAATGTGACTTTAGAAACAGCAGAACTGGATAGCATTGTGATTAATTTTCTTAAAACACCTACTGAAAGCCCGTCAAATGCTCAAAAGTTTTCGCTTCAAAACCCTTCGCTACGCTCAGTAATTTTTACTAGCTACGTTTTAAGTGCACCACAAATCAACAGTATCCCTGCTAATTGGAATTACGTAAGCGCCGATTACGTTTTCCCACAATTATTCTGGAGTAATACGGCGCTATTAAATGCGGAAATCCACAGATTATCCGCCCAAGGATTCGAAATAAAGGTTCTATCTAAACACGAACAAGATTTAGGCGAACACTTAAAACACATACCAGAAGCTAAAAATCCGATTTGGCAGTACATCAATCCAAATGTTCAGGCCGGATTCATTAGTAATCAACATAAATTAGCGCTGTTCACCGACCGAGAAATCTTTGGCAGCATCTACTTAAGCCAACGCCAACACCAAGACAGTAATATCGAAAAGTTGTTGGCGCAGCTGGAGGGCGAGCTTTCCGTTGGCGACTACGTGGTGCACGAAGAATATGGAATTGCCCTATACACCGGTCTAACTCAAGAAGAAGTTGCAGGTTCCATGCATGAATACCTCGAACTTCAGTACGCTGGCACCGATAAAGTGCTGATCCCACTACACCAGGTAAATAAGTTAACTCGCTACATTGGTCCCGATGGATTTGCACCGGAACTAAAGCGACTAAGTCGCGGTAATTGGGAGAAAATTGAAAAACAAGCCAGGCAATCGGTAGGGATTTTAGCCAGAGAAATGGTTGAACACTACGCTAGGCGTAATTTAGCCGAGGCAAAGCCAATAGTAATCGAAGACACAGATTCCTACGAACAATTTGCCGCTAAATTCCCATTTGAACTAACATCTGATCAGCGTAAATCATTAAATGAAGTCCTGTTCGATCTAACCCAAACTAAACCAATGAATCGTTTATTGATTGGCGACGTGGGCTTTGGAAAAACCGAAGTAATTATTCGAGCCGCATTCAAAATGGCCGATGCGGGCTTTCAAGTGGCCATCTTATGCCCGACTACCGTTCTAGCCTCACAACATTACGCTTTGTTCAAAAAACGCTTTGCCGATACCAGATTTAGCGTCGAGTCTTTATCTAGATTCCAATCTCAAAAAGAAAACAAAGACACGGCAGAGCTTGTATCGATTGGTGAAGTAGATATTGTAATCGGCACCCACCGAATTTTAAGTAAGGACGTGAAGTTTTCACGCCTAGGACTATTGGTAATCGACGAAGAGCAACGCTTTGGTGTGAAGCAAAAAGAGCGAATTAAGCAAATTAATTACGGCGTGCACGAGTTGGCAGTCAGCGCTACGCCAATTCCACGAACACTTTCGATGTCTTTGTCTAGTATCCAAGAGATTTCCATAATTAGCGAAGCACCGCGCGGTAGAAAGCCAATCGAAACTAAACTTGTTGAAAATAGTTGGAACGATATTGTAAATGCCATTATCTTCGAACGCGATCGTGGTGGCCAAATATATTTTTTGCACAACCAAGTTAAATCAATTAAATCGATCAAAGCCAAACTGGAAAATTTAATTCCTGGAATCCGGGTAATTATCGGCCACGGCCAAATGTCTCCTAGTAGCCTTGACCAGGCCATGATGGATTTCTATCAACACAAAGGCGATATCTTACTAGCAACTACCATTATCGAAAACGGTTTAGACGTACCAAACGTCAACACAATTATCATTCACCAGGCCGAACGCTTTGGCTTAGCCCAACTATATCAATTAAGAGGCAGAGTAGGCAGAAGCGACAGACAGGCTTACTGCTATTTACTTACCAGTTTGGCGGATAAAGAAATTGCTGAGCAAATCTTGCAAGACAAAGAAAAGAATAAACCGACACTTTCTCGCGAACGCTTGCAGGCTATTATCGACTCTTCACAATTGGGAGCAGGGTTTCAGGTGGCCAGTCGCGATTTAGAAATTCGTGGTGCTGGTGACATGCTCGGCGAAAAGCAGTCTGGTCAGATTTCTAAAGTAGGTTATGCACTTTATATGCAACTTTTGGCGCAAGAAATTTCTAAATTAAAGCGCCAAGCAGATTTACTGACCAAAAAGCCTGAATATGTAAGTATTTAATTGTGATGATTCTTTGTTAGCACCACCAATATTTGGCATTCACCTTGTCGATTTTCCACTTCTGTTATTTGTAGTCTGTATCCTTGAGCACCTAAAACCCAGCTTTTATTACTAGTTTGTATTTTTACTTCTAAGCCATTATCCTTAACAAATCTAGTAATTATAGTTTTTGCGCTACTAGTAAACGCGGCAATTGTGGAACTGTTAGCTAGTAATATTTTAGCAAAATAGAGAGCAACGATTTCTAAAATTTTAGCTTGTATCTCTTGATCAAGGTCTAACCCTTTTTCTGCCTTAAATATGATTGGAGAAGTAGTAGTAGCTTTTGGGTTAAAGATACCGCTGTTTAAATCCTTAAATGTGGCTAAGTATGCACTAATTTTATCCGTATAGGGCAATAATTTTCTTACTGCGTCGACGAATTGATCACGTTTTGGTTGTAGGTATGAACCCGCTGGAAATTCACTGAAGTCTAGCTCTAAGTCTAGCCCTAAGTCTAGCCCTGAATATTGGCTTAGATCTAAAGCTTCTACATCCTCTGGTTCAACTTCTTCAATTAGATTACCCTGTAAATTTAAATATAGTGTTACTGTGTTAGTTGACCACTGGTATTTAAACCTTATCCCAAAATTTCCATCTTGATAAGTATATATTCCAGTGTCCACGTCATGAGTGAGTCGTTTTCCAAAAAATAATTTCCAGGTAGAGTTGGTAGCATTTACTAAGCTTTTAATAGCGCCAGATAATCCAGTATCAGATAACTTAGAAACACCACGTGGTAAAGTAACTCCGTCAAAGCTATTGGTAATGTTCTCCCAATGTTCACTTTTTGTAATATCAAGTGCCTCAAGCGAAACTCTAGTTCCATCTACTTGAAAGATAATTACGTTTAAGGGTTTTTGCCACTCTACAAATCCAGGACTTAGCGGTCCCTCGACTATAGGCGCTGCTTTAGCTTGCATCAAATTATATTGCAATAACAGTGTTAGCACTGTCTGGTGGTCCGAATTAATTACCTTAGACCTTGCCCTGATTAGTCCCGGGGCATTATGTTCCCACCAATAAACTAGTGCAATTTGTTGTTTGGACATTTCAACAGATGTTCTGAGTGCTTGTATCTTTTTATCTAGCAAATACATCCAGTTTTCTAGCTCTGCCTGGTCATTAACCGCACTAAGTTCGCTAACAGAAATCTGGGTTAGGGTTTTAACGGCTACTTGTTGTGTTGGCTGCTGCTGTCTTGCTTTTAACCATTTACGAATATAATATTGCGCGGCTATCAAATTAACTGTAGCCGCCACCAAAATATAAACTAGTAAAGGGGAACTATCACTTTCAAACAGGGGTTTACCGACGTCTCGTACAACCATATCATCTGGGAGATTCACTTCTGTATAGGCTACCTGAATACCTTCACGGTCGTAGGCATGGATGAAATCACCTAGCGCTATTTGTGCTCTTGCTAAAGTAGTATTCATTACTAAACCTGGCACCTGACATGTTTGATAATCACGTCCACTATCAAAAGATATTGTTGGTCCACCACTAATGTCAGTCGAAAGTGGAATTAAATAGGCACATAGACCGGAATCGAAGCTTAGGTTTGATAAATATTCGTTTATTTCTAAAGATGAGGCCACAGGTTTTACTGGTACAACACCAGAGTCACTTGTTTGCACAGATCCATCTGGTGAAACCACAACTCCGGCCAAGTTAGTTAATGCAGCTATTAGATCGCTACTTTTGGGTAGCAAAAAGCTTTGAGCATATATTATACCGGTGAATCCTGGAATGTTACTAACCTGCGGGATTATCAAACTGTTTGATGTAAATATTACGCTGTCACTACAAGTAATGCCCACTAAAATACTAGCTTCTATATTACTATTAGGAATATAGAAGGAGAAGGCTTTCTGTCCTTGTGCTAAACAATCTATACTAAATTGAATAGCTTTCTCTACTGCCGAAATTCCAAATGGGTTGTACACAGTTAGTCCTAAAATTGCTTCTAATGGGAAATTTTCCTTAATGTACTCTGCATCAGGAAGTTTGTTTAGCAAAGAATAAAATTCTTTAACAAAGGCTTCACGGCTGTCGTAATTAGAAAAATCTCTACCGATCATCAAATCTATAACTTCTTTTGTATAGAGATTAAGTAGTTGGTCCCTAATTACAGCTAGTTCTTCTGAAGACGGCTGTTGCCCTGCAAGTGTTAAGCCTGTGCCGTATAAATATTTGTGAGCGATTTTTTCTGCTGTTGTTAGGCTTCCCATGATTATATATCAGTGATAGGGTGTGTACAGTTTTGGTTAAGCTAATGCCCCTTCGTTAGGCATATGGCAAAGCCATATTGGCCGTCGATAGCTCTGAGCATTACGATTTGGTTGCGATTTATTCCCAAATCTACCTTTGAAGCCGTGGCTGGGATTACGCTCCATTTATTCATTCCCTCGCAAGATGCTTTAGCTTCGGCAGTGAACGCGTCATAGTTACTCTTCCCCCATTGTTTAAAAATTAGATGCTGAACTAAATCTTTTGCCACACTTGTGTAATTGATTTTTCTGCTCTCCACAGGGGTAGTAAGTTTTAGCCAAGCACAACTTTGCTCTCTAATAATTTGACTTAGAATTATGTATATTTCTTTCATTAGGGAAGAGTAATTTTGCAAGCCTTTAAGTAAGTTAATTAATTCATTTTTCTCTTCGTCAGAGATCGAAAGTTTCGAAGCATTTGTGATTAAAGCGATGTGCCTAATTACTTTACGATATAGAATACCAGCCTCAAGTTCACTTTCAGACTGCTGCTGCTCAATTAATTCTGGAGACTGTGACTGGTTGGTTTCGTTAGGTCTAAATTGAGGGTTAACTACAAACACATCTCCTTCCCAGTATGCTGAACAATATTTAATCATAATAATAGATGTTTTTTTCTGTGAAGATGCGGTTACTAGTCTCAAGAGTTTTATAATCTAAGATATCAACTAAAAATTTCCGTAAACCATTATTATTCAATAAAAGTACGCACTATTGTACGAACAATATTATCATCGAGAAAAAAGGGTGATAAACGTTTTGCAAAATTTTCGATGTCATTTACATCCACCTCAATATACTCACCATTAGTAGCATTTTTGATAGTGACAATTCTCTGCAAGATTTCATCAGAGTTGATTTCCTGCTTAGGAACTGAGATCTGAACACCTATACTGGTTAGAAATTCAAGCTCGTTTTTTTTCTATTGATGAATCACTACGTCCATTAATCAGCTTTTCAGCGATTTTTTTTATGTCAATTGACAAAACTGACCATAAGTCACTATCTTGAGTAATGCGTTCAGTGGCAAGCAGGGACAATAAATTACCTAGGGGGAAACTACTTTTAAGGTAGATTTGATTCTACGTATTCTCTCAGCAGTAGATTCCTGTTTAACGGTTTCTTGAATATTAAGTTGTTCATCTGCATAGAAAATTTCTATTTCGGATGCAATTAAGCCTTCGGCTTTCACCTTACTAATTAAAGACCTCCAGAGTAATATTTTCAAAGTCTTCTGGTGTTTGGTCAAATGTAGAGATATCCTGAAGTGTATATAGGCTGTGGTTTATGACGTCAATTCTGCATTTGCCATCTGCAAAATTTTTATCTAATAATTGTTTAAAAGCAACGGAAGAAACTATTGTTGTTAATAGTGCTGTGGAGATATTAATGCTATTAAGTTTAATACTTTCATCAATTTCAGTAAAAATTTGTACTTTGCAAAGATACTGGTAAATTTTGTTTAGTAGCTGCTCATCACTTACTGCAACAAAACCCTGGGGAAGCCTATAAGTCATGGTATGTTTCGTAATACCGATAGGTACACCACACAAATAAAACGGCTCAGTACTAGTTTCGGGAACAATACGATCTTGGTCTCGGATAAGGTAGAGTATTTGCATAAATACTTCGTATCCCTTATCACCTAAATGCTTACATTCGTTTAAAAGAATATTAAGTATATTTATGGATTCGGTCGGTCGCATCCCCTCTGGTTGTCCATCTATTTCGACTTCTATATAACTTCCAAACAACTCACTAATTACTGCAGAACAGCTATTTAGCTTTTGTAATTCTGTAAGAGGAATTTTTCGCGGTAATGCTGCTCGTGATACTAGGTTAAATATCAACTTGGCCGCGGCGACTTTCTCCACAGCCGCCGCTAACTTTGCTCTATCGGCGATTATCTCTTTAAACATCACGGCAAAGGTTATTTTATCCCCAGTAGAAAAACTTACCCAGTAATTGCCAGCGCAGTTTCATCTCCGTCAAAAGCCATTCTAGCTAGATCTATAGCCCTCCTAGCTATCTCCGCATCTGCAAAAATAGCGGCAGACACGAGATTTCCTTGCACTTTATCCGGCATACTTAACCTAATTATATCATTACTATATCCATTTCTTTAAATGCATACATTCGCTAGAATTATCTAGTTAAAAACTCAAAATGATCAAAGTATTAGGACACAAAAACCCAGACACCGACTCCACTTGTTCCCCAATCGTATACGCTTGGTTTCTAAACGAATTTCGGAACTTAGAAGCAGAGGCTGTTGTTTTAGGAGAACTAAACAAAGAGGCACAATTTGTGTTGAACCACTTTGGAGTTGTCGCACCACGTCAAATATCCAGTGTGGGAGAGGGAGATAAACTAGTAATTTTGGACACAAATAACCCCGATGAATTAGTGGAAGGCTACCAGCTGGCCGAAATCTTAGAAATTATTGATCATCACAAGTTGCAAGGACTTAAAACCAGTAACATTACAAATGTGACAATTCGTACTTACGGAAGTGTCCCCACAGTGCTTTGGGAACTAATGGCCGAGGCCCATAGCAACTTACCAAGGCATATTGCTGGACTTATGTTAGCCCCGATTATCTCCGACACCCTAAAGTTCACTAGCCCCACTACTACCGGCCAAGACCGTGAAGTAGCCGATATTTTAGCTCAAATTGCCGAAATAGATATCGACACCTTCGCCGCAGAACTGTTTGCAGCTAAGTCTGATTTAACTGGCATGTCTGCGGAACAAATATTAACTACCGATTCAAAAGATTTTGATTTTGGCGGCAAAATATATAAATTAGCAGTACTAGAAACCACAGCTCCAGTTAAAGCTTTAGAAATGCGTGCGGAACTTGTAAGCGAAATCGAAACAATAAAAAGTAGAGAAAATTTAGCCGGGATGATGTTCTTTGTGGTGGACATTATAAATTCTGCAGCCCATTTATTTGTGTCTTCCGAACACGAAGCCCAAATTGCTCGAAAAGCGTTTAACGCTGATTTCGACGAATCAGGGATGATGCATTTACCAGGAGTAGTTTCTAGAAAGAAGCAGATCGCCCCAATGGTAGAGAAAGCGGTGTTGAGTTAGAAAATTCTAGAAGTATATAGAGAACTAATGCTGCTAATGCTTGGTTTACAGATGTATTCAGGGTTGGAGCTGCAAGCTTTTCTGTGCTAAAATAATCTCAATAACCACCTACGCCAAGCTTGCTTGATAGCGTAGGTTTTTTTATTATCAATATGGAAAGAGTATCAATTTTTATAGATGGAAGTAACTTCTTCTATTATTCAAAAGAGATAAATGTTCCCACTTTTCCTAAGTTTGATTTCGAGAAATTAGTGCTGTTTTTGGCGCAAGGTAGAATTATTGTAGAAAAGAACTATTATATCGGCGGCGTTCGCGCAAATCCTCAAGATAAAAAAGCAATTCAAATGTTGAGTAAACAGATGAGTTTCTTTTCATACTTAAAAAAGCATGGCTGGACAATTAGAAAAGGATTTCTTTTAAAAAATAACGGAAAGCACCATGAAAAAGGTGTTGATGTTCTATTGGCATTGGATTTAGCCTTAGGCGCTGTTGATGCGAAGTATGACAAAGCAATCTTAGTAAGTTCTGATACTGACCTGCTACCAGCAGTAAGAGAAGTGAAGAATAGAAACAAACAAGTAGAGTATATTGGATTTTCACATAGACCTAGCTTAGGTATGGTTTCTAATTGTTCTTCTAGCAGAATGATTACCGAAGCAGATCTAATAAGCTGTGTAGCCGTTTAACCAATCGTTCCACTAGCCACTAAGTCTTCTCCCACGTACATCGCCAGAGTTTGACCAGAAGTTAAAGCTCGCTGTGGCTCGTTAAAGCTAAAAGTCATTTTGTTTAAGTCAAACTGACCAGTAGCGCCTTGGTGCCGATATCTCGGAACAGCTGTAAATTCACAAGACTTTGCGTATTGGGTCTCGAAGTAGTTGGGACTCACTAAATGCAAATCTTCTAATTTCAATTCCCGTTTATTTAAAGCTGGATGCTGGTGGCCGTGGGCTACATATAGCACATTGTTTTCTACGTTTTTTTCTACCACAAAATAGGGGATAGCTTGGCCACCAATACCTAGGCCTTCGCGTTGTCCGATGGTGTAAAAATATACACCATCGTGGCTGCCAACTACTTTGTCTGTGTCTATATTGCGAATTTCACCAGGTCTAGTAGAAATATGTTGTCTTAAAAATTCCTGTACATCGATTTCGCCGATAAAGCAGATACCTTGGCTGTCAGCTCTGGCAAAATTTGGTAGCCCAAAATCAGCTGCCAGCTGTCTAATCTGGGGTTTAGTGTAAATACCAACTGGAAACAAAGATTTACTTAACTGTACTTGATTCAATCCAGCCAAAAAGTATGATTGGTCTTTATTCTCATCGATTCCTTTACTTAAAACGTACTCGTTTAGTTTTTGATCGAATCGAACTTGCGCATAGTGCCCGGTAGCGATCATTTCGGCGCCGTCTTGGAGTGCGCGATCTAAAAACACGGCAAACTTGATTTCGCGGTTACACATTATGTCTGGATTTGGTGTGCGAGCTTTGGCATATTCACTAAAGAAGTAATCCACCACATATTGGCGGTATTGTTTTTCAAAATTGTAGCTACGAAAAGGCAAATCTAGTGCCTGGGCGGCAGTTTCTGCCGCTTTTTGATCTTCTACCCATGGACAGTCTGCTTGAACTCCAAAATCATCTCCCGACCAGTTTTTCATGAAAGCCGTGGAAACTTGGTATCCTTGCTGCTTAAGTAGTGCAGCGGTTACTGAGCTATCGACGCCTCCCGATAGCCCGACGGTGATTTTTTGCATGGCTTAATTATATCAGCAGAGGAGATATGGTGATTATATGTATATTGATGATATAATGTTAAAGTAAAATGGGAAAACTAAAACCAATTCACGACCAAGGAATACTACTCAGTAATGAGTTGGAATTGATAGTAAGAAATACTTACATATTTTTACCTATAGAAATTAAAAGATTAAAATGCGTCGCAACTCCCAACTTTCAAATTATTAGTTTTGATCCTGTTACAGGAATGTGGATAGAAGGCGAACGAGGAATTTTGGCAACACGAGTTCCAGAAGCTGACTCAATAATTCAAATAGAAAACCGATGGTCAAATTTGGATATAAATTCTCTTAAGGTTGAACTACGAAAATTGGAGTACTGCGCTACGTATCCTTATCCAGAAAACTTATCAACTTTTATACTAGACTTATGTGTGAAGATTGGTGCTAATGACATTCAGCTTCATGAGAAGCTTTTATACGCTACCTGTTTAATGCTATTTAATCAGAACTATTCATTTGATTTTGATGAAATATCACAGCAAATTGTAAATTGCATTAATTTAACTAGTCCAAATCTTTCACAACTCGAATACGAAGATCCAAACACTGCTGCTATAGAAAACCTATTAAATTTGGCCGACTTACTAGAAAAAAACGAGATAATACACAGCGTCCAACAATTAGTTCAAAGTGGCATATCAATAAGACTAATTCTAGACTGTATAAAAAAACATCCATGTATAAATTCAACAAGTCGCGCCGGTCGTTCTGTTATTAGAGCCTGCAGGCAACTAGAAATCTAAAGCAGCTACTTTCTCCTCAAACTCCGCTTTAGCACATCGTGGGCTCTATCGATTGCCTGATAAAGGTTTGAGTGTCTGACTTGAATAAATATCGGCTTTCCTACATTTATTTCAATATTAATTACGAATTCGTAGCGCTCCATCTTGGCAGAAACTCTCACAACTTGATTTTCGCCTTGTAACGGTAGAAACTTTTTAAGCTGAGCTAAACGTTTAGATACGTAGCGCTCCAAAGTTTCCATAACTGGAGCCTGTAAACGGGATGCGTTAATTAATAGCTGCATTTGGTAAGCTGTAAAAAATATATTACAGATTTCTCTGCCTGAAAAAGAAGCTACAAAAATCTTTGCAGTGCTTTACCAGGCAACTACAGCTTGAAGTTAACCAAGGTGCAGTTGCTAAGCAACTCACTTTTTGAAGTTAATATTATTCTACACCCTGAGGGTGGTTTGTAAATACTTTCATCACGATATATAATTGCCTAAGCAAGTGGAAAAACTGTAAGTCCACAAACGTTTGTGACTAAAATTAAATAATTATAAGAGCTAATTTTAAAAAAATTAACTCTCGAAAGTAATTTTGGGCGGCAACGTGCAAGGCACCCCATAAACAATTCAGCGAGTTGTTTGTGGGGTGCTTTTTTAGTACCTATTTTATTTATACATTTATGAACAGAACATACACCAAAGACATCACCTCCAAAATAGGTGAACAAGTTATGTTGCAAGGCTGGGTCGATACAATTCGCGACCACGGTCAATTAATTTTTGTTGATTTGCGCGATAGCAAAGGCTTTGCGCAGCTTGTTTTTAACGATGATACGGCTGCAGCTGTATTAGACACGGCTAAAAAACTAGGTAAAGAATTTGTAATTAAGGCAATCGGTACCGTGAAAAATCGCGATGCTGATTTAATAAATGCAAATATCGAAACAGGCGCTGTTGAAATCGCAGTGGAATCTCTAGAAATTCATTCGGAATCAAAATCTCTACCGTTTCCCATCGATACAGATGGTCGTGAAATCGATGAAATGACACGTTTGAAGTACAGATATATCGATATGCGTCGTCCGCGTATTCAAAAGATAATGAAACAAAAGGCTAGCTTGATTAATGCTGTACGCAACTGGATGCATGAACAAGAGTTTTTAGAGGTCACAACCCCTTTATTAACCAGCACCTCACCAGAGGGAGCACGCGACTTTGTAGTGCCGTCTAGGTTACAACCAGGTAAGTTTTTTGTGCTGCCCCAAGCGCCACAACAATTTAAACAATTGTTAATGGTTGGCGGAGTTGATCGCTACTTCCAAATTGCCCCGTGTGCCCGTGACGAAGACCCAAGAGCAGATAGGCATGCTGGCATTTTCTATCAAATCGATATTGAGATTAGCTTTCCTACTCAAGATATAATTTTCGATGTGGCAGAACGCGTGATCCAGGCCACCTACAAAACTGTGGCTGCACACAAAGAGATTATGCAATTTCCGTTTCCCCGGATTCCATATAATCAAGCAATGGCCGAATACGGTTCTGATAAACCAGATATTCGATTTGACTATAAGTTGCAAGACGCAACTGCACTTGTAAAGGGCAAAACTGAGTTTAATGTGTTTAATAATGCTGAAGTGGTAAAAGCTTTGGTTGTAGACGCAGGTGCCACTTGGACACGTACCGAGATTGATCAGTTAGAAGCTTTTGCCAAAGAGCAGGGTGCTGCTGGTTTAGCCTACTTTAAAGTAATTAATGGTGAACTAGAAAGCGGCATTGCGAAATTTATGCAGCCAATTGCCGCAGAAATTAAGGCCGGCTTAAATATTGAAGACGACGCGATTGTATTTTTTGCCGCCGATAAAGCAGCTAAAGCCAATAAAATATTAGGCTTAGTACGTCTAAAAGTTGGCGACATGCTAGGTGTGCGAGAACCAAATAAACTAGCATTTGTATGGATTACCGATTTTCCATTCTATGAATTAGATGAAAAAACCGGAAAATTAGAGTTTGGGCATAACCCCTTCTCTATGCCCCAAGGTGGAACTGCCGCGTTTGAGCTGGCTGACCCTTTAGAAATTCAGTCTCATCAGTACGATTTAGCCTTAAATGGTTTCGAAATCATGTCTGGATCAATTCGCAATCATGATTCTGAACTATTGGTAAAAGCTTTTGACAAGGTAGGATATTCACGCGCCGAAGTAGAAAAACGCTTTGGTGCTCTGCATACTGCTTTTCAGTATGGCGTACCGCCACATGGTGGTTGGGCAATTGGCATTGATCGATTCTTTATGGTGTTAGTGGACGAACCAAATATTCGTGATACCTACGCATTCCCAATGGCTGCGAACGGTACCGACGTTTTAATGAACGCCCCAAGCGATGTACGCGAAGAAGACTTGAAGGTACTAGGAATTCAAATTAGACCAGAAGTACTAGCAAAAAAACAAGTTCTAGACTAGTAACGCGTTACTAGTCTAGAGAGTCGATTGGTTGCTAAGATATAAAACTTTATATCTCTCTTTATGGCAACCGTCGACTTTTTAGAACTATCAATTATTATTCGCGAACAATTAGAAGCGTTAGATATCAACTACGATTATCTAATTCACGATCCAACCCCTACTAGCGAAGAGACAGGTAACATTCCTGGCCTCAAAGCGAGCCAAGGGGTAAAAACATTAATTATGGAAAGTGAAAAAGGGATGGTGATGTGCTGCGTGCCAGGAGATAAGAAACTAGATATGGAAAAAGTATCAAAGTTAGTTGGTGCTAAGGTGCGTACGGGCGACAGAGCAAAGATCGAAGCTTTAGGCTTACAAATTGGTGGTATTCCCCCAATTGGAAAACTGATTGATATCCCTTCAATTTTCGATACTAGCTTAGACAAGAAGACAACTGTGTGGTTTAGCTGTGGCACCCAGACAGAATCGCTATCGATGAACGCTCATGATTTGATTGAATACGTAGAGCCTCAGATTGCGGATATAGTTCAAATATAAGCTGTAATCCATAAATTCAAATATGGAACAAAACACCCAACCACAAACAAACCCAATTATTTCCACAAACCCAGAAATGACCCCTACTAGCGAAGTAAAAACCGAAGTAGTTCCCTTAGAGCAAGTACAAGCTGCACCACAACCTAAGTCTCGTAAGTGGAAATTTATCATACTTTCGGCGGTAGTAGTCTTGTTAGCAATCGGAGCAACGCTGCTATTCATTCGCCTCACAGCACCAAAGCTAGATATGCGTAATCCAGAGTCTGCAGCAAAGAATTTGCAACAGCAACTATTAACAATTTTTAAGCCACTATCAGAAGGGAAATTTACAGACCTGGCTATTAACCAGGGAATGTACGCTAATAAGAACATTAAGTTGAATATAGAAATTCCCGAGGTAATAATAGGCAAAGGTAGCCGGGTTTCACTTAGCTTAAATGTAAATAACGACACACAAAACCCAAGCCTAGAGATGAATATTTCTGGTAGTTTACCTCGCGGTAGATCCAGCATATTAAAAGATGAGATTGATATAAGTTTGGCAGGTAACAACAGTTTAATATTCATCAAGATTGATAAAATTCCAACTACATCGAACTCATTTCTGAGACAAGCGAGCTTACAACGTGGTGTCTGGAATAAGATCACAATTGATCAAGCCTTGGTGTCGGAGTTATTGGCTTTTAGCGCTAATCCAGAAGCTAGTTTACAGACTTCACTTGCAGCACAAGGTACAAGTCTAGAAGAGGCTACACGTATTTATAAAAGCTTAGTGGTTTATCTTGAGCAGAAGCAGCTGCTGGAAAATGGCGTGTTCGTTGGCGAAAAAATGGTTTTTGGACGTACAACTTACTGTGCTACATATGAAATTATCATAGCCATAGCTAGCGCAACTCCACTGCCTATAAAAATATGCTCTGATCTCGAAGCAGAAGTAGCCGCAATTTCAATCTTAAATCCTACTAAAAAGGCAGAGGAGTTAGCTGTAATTGAAATTGGTATGTTACCTTTATCTGCAATTACTTTGCCTGCAGATGCTAGAGAAGCAAAAGAATTAACTAAGATCGTAAACGACGCTTTAAAACAAACTTTGGATTCTATTAAAAAGCAATCTAACTAATTTTTGTACCGCATGCCATAGACATGTTCCTATATGGCCGCTAAACTAAACTGTTATTAATTAATTTTTACATATAAATCAAATGGAAGATAATACTCCCAAAACAGAAGTAGTAAGAGTAGACACTACTCCATTAGCTACACAGCCAATGGCTCAAACTACAACTGCACACACAGTTGCTGCTACCGCAAGTAGTAAATTACCTTTAATTTTGGCGGGTGTTGCTGTGATAGCTATTGCCGCAGTTGCTGCTGTAATCTTAATTGTAAAACCAGGTCAGGCTAATACTAGTACTGCAGCTGGAACTGGAATTGATGCTTCAAATTCAACTGCAGCAGTAAGTACACTAAATAATCGTTTAGCAACATTATTTAAATCAGATTTAAATAATCCAAATGCGCTTGATTCTTTAACCGGAACTAAGAATGTAGATGCTGTTGAATTTAAACTATCTGCCAAGGGTTCAGAAGCAGGTTCAGATCAGAGTTTCGACTTAGTCTTTTCAGGTAAAGCTACTAGTCAAGACGGCAAAAGTGGATATTTCGAGGGTATGGGTGACTTAAAAGCAAACGCACCAGGCTTAAAGAACGTATCAGCTAAGATCGATTTACAAATTGTAGATGCTAACAACATATACTTCCGCTTAAGTAAATTTGCACCAGCTGAAACAGCTGCATTTCTACCTCTAATTGGTTTAGAACAGGAAAAATGGTACAAACTACCAATCGATACTGGTGCAGCAGCTAATCCTTCAAACGCTTTGGATCTTACTAATGTAGACAAGAACGAAATTGGCGATAAGCCATTCTTGATCAATCCTAAGAGTGCAGCAGACCGTGTAGTGTTTAACAAAACATTAAAGTGTTTAACTGCTGAATTGAACCCAGAATTAATGAAGGGTCGCCAAACTACAAAATTCCCAGTTGAATACTGTGGTGGTGATACTGCATTACCAATGGCAATTGGATTCAACATGAGTGAGGGCAAAACTTCAGCTTCATTTTTAGTTGAACTAATTGATATCCCAGCATTTACACTTGCAGCCCCAGCTGGCGCTATAGATGCTTCTAATATCCTTAAAGGTTTAGGTGTGGATCTACCAGGAACTACAACTCCATCTAAAAGCAATAACGATTCAACTCGTTTGATGGCTCCAAATGGTAGTGAAGATTATAGTAAATACACTCCAGAAGAGTTAATGAGTCTATAGTTTTCTACTTCAGAATAGAGAAGAGCAGCTTAAAGGCTGCTCTTTTTGATTGTTAAAAATTTTCCTGGGAAATATAGATCTTAGTCAACGTTTTGTTAACTAGCATTTATATTAATTGTGATGCTATTGCGACTGAATATCCTTCAAAATGTCTCGAAGTTCAGCAGCTCGCTCAAATTCCATCATATCGGCATACATCTCCATTTGTAGCTTAATTTCTTTCACAAACTTAGATTTCTCTTGCTTAGACATAATCTTAAATGATTCAGCTTTACGTAAAATATCAGTATCTTTTTCACGTTGTTTTTCCTCTTCGGGAAGTTCAACCTTAAAGTCTTGGCTAATCTTCTTTTGAATAGATTTTGGCGTAATGCTGTTGGCAATATTAAAGTCGTCTTGCACCTTGCGGCGCCTGCGGGTTTCGTCGATGGCCGCTTTCATAGAAGCTGTCACCTTATCTGCATACATAATTACGCGGCCTTCCAAGTGCCTGGCGGCTCTACCAGCAGTTTGAATCAAACTAGTTTTAGATCTTAAAAAGCCTTCTTTATCCGCATCTAAAATCGCGATCAAAGACACCTCAGGCAAATCTAAACCTTCGCGGAGCAAATTGATACCTACAAGTACGTCGTAAACGCCTAGGCGTAGTTCACGAAGAATTTCTACTCGCTCTAACGTATCTATATCTGAGTGCAAGTACCTAGCCTTAATATTTTTCTCCACCAAATAGCTAGTTAGTTCTTCGGCCATTTTCTTAGTCAAAGTAGTTACCAAAATACGTTGTCCCTTAGCAATTACGCGCGGAATCTCTTTAATCAAATCTAATACTTGAGAATCCGTAATACTATCTTCTGACATAATCGGCATGTCGGTATAGTCATTATCTTTTAAGCTCTGCTTAAAATTACCAAAATCGGCCACCGTAATTGGTCTTAGTTCCACCACTGGATCCAAAAGGCCAGTTGGCCTAATTATTTGTTCAACTACACCGGTATAGGCTTTGCCACGGTAGTCAATACTGTTTCCTTCTAAAGCTTGGCTGGCTGATTGTTTTGACAATTCTAATTCGTATTCTGTCGGCGTAGCAGAAACATAGATCATTTGTTTAGTGCGCTGACTAAATTCCTCGTATTTTAATGGTCGATTATCTAATGCTGCCCGCAATCTAAATCCGTAATCGACCAAGTTTGTTTTACGTGCCAAATCGCCGTTGTACATGCCGCGGACTTGTGGCACGGTAATGTGTGATTCATCGATGAACATTAGCCAATCTTCGGAGAAATAATCCAACAAAGTTGATGGTGCAGAGCCTGGAGCGCGTCTATCGACGTAGCGCGAATAATTCTCGATTCCTTTAGAGTAGCCTGTTTCTTCTAACATTTCTAAATCGAAGCTGACTCTTTGTTTTAATCTGGCGGCCTCAATATTTCGGCCGCCTTTTTCAAAAGCAGCCACTTCTTTATCTAAATCTTGGCGAATAGTGGGGAAAATCGTTTTTAAACGCTCAAACGGAGTGACAAACTGTTTCGCTGGGAATATTGGGTACTCAGCTGGCGCATCTATTATTTCGCCACTAACTGGGTTGATTAGTGTTAATTTCTCGATTGTGTCGCCAAAAAATTCAGCTCTCACAGCTAATTCCTCCGAGGCCAAATGCACGTCTACAACATCTCCTCGCACACGAAAATTACCAGTGTAAAACTCAAAATCGGAACGTTCATATTGCATATCGATCAAATGTCGGATGAACTTGTTCCTTTCATACTTATCGCCCACCTTTAAATGTCTAGATAAAGCGGTGTAATCCTCAGGATTCCCCAAACCATAGATGCAAGATACGGAAGATACAATAATTACATCTTTACGTGTGAGTAAAGCTTGGGTAGCAGCATTACGGTAACGCTCAATTGTTTCGTTAATGTCTGAGTCTTTTTCGATGAACAGATCGCGGCGCGGAATATATGCTTCTGGCTGGTAGTAATCGTAGTAAGACACAAAGTATTCCACTGCATTATTTGGAAAAAATTCTCTAAACTCCGAAAACAATTGGGCAGCCAATGTTTTGTTGTGTGCCAAAACCAGCGTTGGTTTCTGCACGTTGGCAATGATTTTAGCCATGGCAAATGTCTTGCCAGTACCCGTTGCTCCAAGCAAGGTTTGATGTTTAATTCCCTTCAAAACACCTTCTGTTAAAGCCTGAATTGCCAAGGGCTGATCGCCAGATGCCTCGTATGGGGAATGTAAATCGAAGGCTTTAGTTTTCACCAGGCATTATACCGTGAAATATGGGTTAGGACGTGGTGAGTATAAAACAGTAACTAAGTAAACACCTGAAGTAATAAAATGGGGTGTGAATATAAATTTGATTTTCGTGTTCAAATGCGTTTAAATAATTCCACATTGATCATATCTGACTAACTCTGAGAAATGTTCCTTAACCTAACAGCTGCTTCTCTACAATCCGATTCAACGCTTCATCGTTGATAGGTTCTTGTATCTAATTGAGTAAGTAAATCTGCATCAACGACCATAACTCCATAAAGTCTTCTTCAAAGCTTATGGTTCTCTAGCTTTCCTCACACGTGAGGAAGGCGAATTGCCTCCAGCTGCCGCAATTTTGGAATGAAAATAATCACTACTTGGTCCAGACCATTCATAAATATCACCTGTAGAACCAGGACTGTAGGATTCAAATTCTCGTAAGTTATTTGTGAATACTTGCCAAAGTTGTTCGTACTGAGATCTTAACTGCTCAAGCTTAGCTTCGATTTGAGTAACTTCACTACCAATAGCTGGATAGTTTTTTAATTCAAGAATGATCTGTTCGTTCGTTAGCTTGCCCCAACCAGCAAAGTATTTCTTACAAATCTGTACTAAGTTTTTACGAAGTGATTTACTTATTAATACCTCAATAGATTGGTAATCTCTGTATAAACCTATCCCCCAGTTTGCGTCTACATTCAAAGCTCCAGTACCATCTCGTGTTAGTATATCTCCAAAACTATTTGCAAAGTGCAAATATGCCTTTAGAATAATAGGTAGATTGTCAAAATCTGGTTCATAAACACCTTCTTTAGCCGACGTGACTCGGTGAAGACCAGTATCAAATAAGCGGTGGTAAACGAAATTTCCTTGATCCTGACGAATTAAGGAAATTAAGTGCAAGTGACCTAGCCAAGCTGCAAGTTGATCTTGCTGTGCTACATTTTCAATCTTAAATTGCAAAACCTCTTGGAGGGCAATCCTTAAAATTTTTGGATTTAATTGATTTCCGCCACATAAAGCTTCAAATTCTTCTAAGTTAGCTGCTAGGAAATTGCTTCGTATAAATTCAAGATATAAACGAGAAACACCTATTCCTACTCTTTCTGGTTTATGACATATCATTACGCTTGGGCGCGCTTCTAAAATTCTACACTGTAGATCGTCTACTTCATCCCTTGCACTGACATCACAGCTATTGTAATAATCAAATATATTGGTTGGTTGTTTACCTTTCCATAAATCTCGAAGAAGTTTGTGAAATTTTTCACCCAAAGGTTTCGGATCAACAAACTCAACCACATGTTTTTGCCTTTCAGCTAATCTTGATAACATATCTGAAGGGACACTAGACTGACCTACGGCTAAAGGTAAAAAACGAAAAGAAGCATAATATAGGTGTTCTCCATTAAAACCTTGAGGTACGGTGAGACCAAATTCTAGTGCTTGCTGCTCTGTGAATACGGCTACATCGCCGTTATATTGCAGAGGGTTTTCTCCTGGAATTTGAAACAAACTAGCTATCTCTTGCTGGTATCGCTCAAAAGCCATAGGTGCATCAGAATCTAAGCTTTTATCGATATCAATTATTCGTGCAAACATGTGCAGGATTTTAGCACTTTACCCAAATTACAAATAATTTAAGTGCCCTTTCAAATACTTTCGTACTGATCATATCTGACTAACTCTGAGAAATATTCCTTAACCTAACAGCTGCTTCTCTACAGGCACTGCCAACGAGATAAGCAAAGCAATTACTGGGATGTTCTCTTTAAGTAATCTTAAAGAAATTGGCAGCTGGGATTAGAAAATTCTATCTGATTCACTACTGTTAGTATAAACATCAGGTATGACTGCAATAAGCTACTGTTTTATATATATTGGCATTATACTATGTAATCTGCACCAGCTTCTGCCAAGCAGTTGCAAACAACTTAGGGTTTCTAGCCGTTAACACGCTGCGACCAAGAAAAATCAGTCTTAAACTAGTTTCGCCCCATTCACTTTGAGGAAATAGTTGCATTAAATCCTTTTCTACTTTGACTGGATCGGTATGTTTGCTCAACCCCAACCACTTAGCCAGCCTCAGCACGTGCGTATCCACAGTGAAGCCTTCATTTTTACCAAACCATTGCCACAAAACTACCGTAGCTACTTTGCGGGCCACCCCAGGCAGAGTTATCAATTCTGGAATAGTTTGCGGCACTTGCCCGTCAAAATTTTGGACAATCAGTTGGGCAGTATTCTGAATATGCTTAGCCTTCACATTAAAGAAGCCAATTGTACGCAAAATGCGCTTCAAATCTTCTATATCAGCATTGGCCAAAGCTTGTGGCGTTGGATACTTTGTAAACAACTCCGGCGTTATCTTGTTTACACTGACATCGGTTGTCTGCGCCGAAAGAATGGTAGCAATCAATAGCTCAAAAGCATTTGTATGATTTAGTGGAATTTCCAATATAGGAAATTCCACTTTTAATAGTCTGCTGATTAATGCAGCTTTTTGTTGTAGTGAATTAGTAAGCACGAGCAAATAAGGTTAACTTTCCTTCAGCGCCAGAAATAAAGCATTTACCCACATCTGCAGATGTAGTAAACGGAACACAGCGAGAGGTAAATTTAGTTTCTTCTTGAATCCCCTTTTCCAGCTTCTGGTCACCACAAAAGTAAGCCCGAATAAAGCCAAAATCGCGCTTAGTTGCCTCTACAAACTCCGCTCTCGTTGCCACGTCTACAATATTCTCCTTGGTAAATTGAGTAGATTTTTGATACATTTGCGCTTGAATCAGCTTTAATGTTTCCGGCAAAACTTCAGCTAGCTGCTCAACACTAACCTGTGACTTATTTAAGTCGTGACGCGTCACCATAGTTACTTGATTTGCATCCATATCTTTACCGCCAATTTCTAATCTAATTGGAATGCCACGCATTTCAGCATCCGAGAACTTAAAACCAGGGCTGTAATCGCGCCAATCAACTTCGTAATCAAGAGCTAAAGCTTTTAGCTTTTCTTCTACATCCAACACGTAGGCCTTAACAGCATCTTCATTTTCAGTCTTGAAAATAGGCACAATTATTACTTTGATTGGGGCAATGTTTGGTGGAATTACTAAGCCGTAATCGTCGCCGTGAGTTAAAATTAACGCACCGATAATTCTGGTGCTTAAACCCCAGCTAGTTTGCCAAACGTATTCTAATTCACCTTGGGCTGTTTGATACTTAATATCAAATGATTTAGCAAAATTTTGACCAAGCAAATGTGAAGTCCCAGACTGCAAAGCCTTACCATCGGCCATTAAAGCCTCGATTGTGGTGGTGAAATCAGCACCCGCAAACTTTTCTTTGTCGGTTTTGTAACCTGGAGTAGAGTAGATCGCTAACATTTCGGCAGCAAAACTTTCGTACATTTTTAACGCACGCATCACTTCAGAAACTGCACCATCGCGGTCTGCATGAGCAGTGTGGCCTTCTTGCCATAAAAATTCGGCAGTGCGCAAAAATGGAGTAGTGCGCTTTTCCCATCTAACCACATTTGCCCATTGATTGATTAACAAAGGCAGATCACGATACGATTCAATCCAATCTTTAAAGGTGTGATACATGATCGTCTCCGACGTTGGTCTGACCACTAATTTTTCTTCCAATTCTTCACCACCAGCGTGAGTGACAATTGCAACTTCTGGTGCAAATCCTTCGATATGATCAGCTTCTTTTTGCAAAAAACTGTATGGAATGAATAAAGGGAAATAGGCGTTTTTAACACCAGCAAGTTTAATACGTCGATCTAAATCTTTTTGAATATTTTCCCAAATAGCGTAGCCGTATGGTTTGATAATCATACATCCGCGCACGGGCGAATAGTCTGCCATATTGGCTCTCTGTACAACTTCTGTGTACCAAGCTGATTGATCCGTTGATCTAGGTGTAAGTTTTTTTTGATCTGTTTTCATAAATAATTATTTTTTAGTATTTTTATTTTGTGTGTATGTTTTATTTAAAAATTATTTTCAATAATTAATTAGTATAATTTTGCGACTAAATTACTGGATTATTTTCAATAATTAATTTACTATAATTTTTACTTACAGAGTCGCACTTTCATTTTAATAATTACAAAACAAAATTATTACTTTTAATTAAAACACAAAAAGCCGACCGCTACACACAAATAATTATGCATATAGGTCGACTAATCGAGGTACCTCCTAAATTTACTTTGAAACTTAATTTTATTGCCAAGCTTTACGCTTAAGCAGTTGTTGGATACTACCTCAATAAATGAATAGCTCTCAGCTGTCTATTCTTGCTTTCAAGATAATTATATCACTTCTGCTAACTAAGTCACATCTACAAATTAATCTCGGTCCGAAAAGTAATAAGACACCACCGCTTTATTAGTCACCTTCTGTTGGATAAGGTTTAGGATAATCTTCAATTGCTTCTAATCTAGCGGCATTTTCTTCTTTACTATCCCATAAGCGCAGCAAATAACCAGAAGGCGGTACACTGCCTTTGGTGATCTCCAGATATTGTTCTGGTGTAACCGGTGCGGTAATAAAATCTTGTTGTTTATCTAATTCTGATTGTAGCTGCCGTATTGGCAAATTTGCTCTCGCTACTTGCTCGTCTCTGATACTACGATTTACAAGCAGTACAATTCCAACCATCAATACTACAATACAAAAAACTAATAGCACACTGACATCGTTAAATTTTAATTTACGTAATTTGTTCATATTATTTAATATCTCTAAAGCTTAAAGCTGCGTTATAAACATTTTTGCAGTAATCTCCACTCACCGTGCCAATCCTATAAATACAGGCACCGTAATATTTTCTGGCGGCCACATGAATAGCACTCATTGTGTAATCAATTACATCATACTCAAAGTACGCTCCAGAATATGAATAAAAGTAGGGTTCGTACCAATCGTCTGGTTCCTGAATTAATTTATCAAAAGTCCCGCCAGTATTACTCTTAGCATTGGCAATATGCTTAATAGCGGCGGCACACATGGCTGGCCCCACATAATTACGCATACTTAGCTCATATGGCAAATCTTTAACTCCAATATCACTTAAACACATTTGCATCGCCACTCGATTAGTAGTAATAATTCCCATAAAGGTAGAATCCATAAACTGCATCGGACCTGACACCCGATCGGAGTTTTCTTTTACTAGACCTGTTTGCAAAGGGTCTCCGTTGTATTTTTTGCCGTTTTCGTCCACAAAACTAGTTTCAACCTTCATGGTGCCTAAAATCATCCCGGCTGGGTAAGGCGTATTCATGCCTTTAGAAATACTTTGGGCAACGGCTAAAGCCAAAGCTTCGATAGATGAGAAATTCTTATCAGCCCCAGGTGTACCAATAGTGCAGGTGATTTGCTTCACACCATAGGGCTGTACAAACCCTGGCAGTTCGCATTTATAGTCGTTTGCACAAGTGCGAGCAGAGCTACAACCCAAAACATCGCCAAACAAGCTGTAGGGGTCGACAAATTTACCTGTAGAAAAACCAGCTGGGTCACTTGCGCTGTCAACTTCTACTTTTGCCCAAGTGTGTAAGTGAGCACCTCTCCAACAAGGCGTGTAGACCGCATTAGCTCTAGGGTCACTGCCGTTTGGCCCAGCTGGAGTTTCAGGACCTGGCGTGAAGTAAAGCTCAATTGGTCTGCTACCAGCAGTTAACACTTCGCCCACTTTAAACTGAGGCTTGGAAGCTAGTATGGCTTTAGCCTCCGTTTTATTAATATCGATGTGTCGTAGACGGTAGTAAGTTCCACTTTTACCTAGGTAGCCAATATAGCCACCGCTAGACTGAAATGCAGAAAAGTCCGATAGTGAGTTAATGTAACTTAGAATTACCGTACTATCTCCAAATGAACGTTCTGTATTGGAACTTATCAATGTTGCTTTTGTTATATCCTTACAGACAGGAGTTTCGAAACCATCGGCAAAAATAATTTGACCATCTTCTGGGGCATAAATTTTTGTATCACCTTTCGATGGATAAAAATCGTAGCCTGGTTCATTATCGGGATTGGCGCAATAGTGAGTGGCGTTACCAGCTGGGCCTTGCCAACAGCTATCCATTTTAATTGGACAACTGCCGGTAATTCTTTGAGTAGATGCCGCACCGCCGCCGGTAGTAGCTGTTGTTGTGCTGCCAGCATAAGGATCTGGTTTACATGCTTTACTACAATCAGTTCCCACCACCTCATATCCTTGAGAGCACAGAAAAGCGCCTAACGGATCTTCGATGTAGCCAGGCAGTTGTGGATTAGAAACTGATGGCGCAAAACAGTTTAGTTGCTTACCATCTTTTAAAGCCTGTACATCCAAAGTTGTACACAACTTTGGAATATTTCGAATTGCGCTATCTAAATTTCGATCTGCAATAGTTACATTGGCATAAACGTCGGTTAATCGATCTATTTCGTCTAACGCTCCAAGCCACTGATAATATTGCTTATCGGTACGCCAATTTGTGCCTTCGGCTAAGTGATTATCGTATTGAGTAAAATACTTGCCTGGAATAGTAAAGAACGTGCTTCCGTCTGAGGAACCAGTAAATTTACACTGCGCTAAATCGGCGTTGTTTTTGTCGTTCAATTGAAATTTATCCCAAGCAGGATCTGGGTTGGTATCTAGCCAATTAAAGCCCAATACCATCACTAACTGATTCCCGTACTTAGTAAATAGTTCGGATACCACATTTTTAACGTTGGCATTTTGACCTGTTTCGTCGATATTGCCAGTAACGCCGGTTTCGAATATACACAATGGCATTCCGCTAAATCTAGTGTCGTTAGTGATTCTCTCTAACGAAGCTGTGGCAGTACTAATATCTAAATACGTATAACTGTTTGCAGATAAACAGGCATAGCCACTTTTATCTTGGGCGAATGTACCGCCGCCGTAACCTTGAATAAATTGTTCTAGTTGAGCTTCTAATTCTGGGTTCGTGGCATTAAATGTTGGTGTAGTTATTTTAATCTTGCCATTGCCGCGTAATTTATCAAAACAAGCCTTTGCCCATTGACCTTCGTTCACAAACCCATTCAGGTTTTCTGATTCAGGTTCATTGTGACCACAAATTGCATAAACTGACTGACACTGGCTGGCGGCATTGATTACTTGGTTTAAATAGTTTGCTTGAGAAACACCGTCGGAAAAGCCGCAAGTGCCTGTAATACATGAGCGTAATACTGGCGTAATACCTTTAGCACAGAGTCTATTTAATGCTTCAGCGACCGCTGCTTGTTCACCTGCTACGCCATTAGTGATCACCAGTGCTTGTTGGTAGCCGGCGGTAGTGATCTTATTAATCACCTCGTCGTTTGCTCCTGCAGCATATATCGCCAAGTTTACGCCTACACGACAAGTGTTGCCTGTATAATTATTGCTGCCAGTATTACTTGAATTTGTAGTACTTTTCGGTTCAAATAAAGTTTCACCTAAATAACTGTCTAATAAGGGAACTGGCGCTTCGTGATCAAAATTTTCTAACAAATTATTCTTACGTGGCAAGGTGATTCCGTAATCGGCTTCACCTTCTACTGTTTTATCGCGCTTTACCACACTGTAAGCTTTAACCTGGACATCTGCTTCCCAACCAATATTTTGGCCGAAAATTATCTTTTCACCGCGTAATCCAAGTGTGTGTTGCAGGAAATTATAGTTGGCAGCTAAAGCATCGTAGATACCAGGGATTTCGTATTTTGGCGCTGTCGGTAATTGCTCTTCGACGATCACTTTAGAGTCGTAATATGTGTATGGTAGAGTGCTTGCAACCACAGTAATACATTTATTGATCAGATCCGGGCTAAGAATTGAGCATTTAGGAATAGTACTGGCAGTAATGTTCACAAAACGACCATTGGGTCGGGTGGAGGTTGGCGTTTCAAAGCATTGACAGCCGGGCGCGGCCACTGTACCAGCAGCAATTCCTGTGTTCGTGTAAGTGCCAAGCAGCACCTCGTAGGCTAATTGCTTTCTATTATAAGTTTTGCTAACTTCACTAATAATTTGCTCACTTCCATAAATATAGTTTTGAGGATCGGTGTTTAAGAACTGCACTTGACCGGCACAAACTGGCGCCTTTAACATAGTTGGAAAAGTCTGTTTTGTAGGATTGTAATCTCTAAAATTGTTAAGCTGGGATACCAATACTTTGTTTATGCAAGCATCTTTTCCGGCACACAAAGAAACTTCGTCTCGTAAATTAAACTTACCTTCACCACTTGTATTAAAAGTCCAGCTATTAAAGGTGGGATTAGCGGTACTTTCAGCTACCTGCTCTTGAGCGGCAAACTTGGGGAATCCACCGAAACTTTCCTTTTTAGCATAACTATAACTAATTAGACTTTTGACCATCGAGGCGATACCAACACGCGAGGAGTTAATCCCATTTCCTAACCAAGGCATTGTATAAGTGCCACTGGAACTACTTAATTCACCGGCAAACTGATTCAAATAATCAGTGGCAGCGGGCTGCAACGCTGCTCTGGCAGACGGTGGCATTGTAGTTTGTGTATCTGTTCCCAGGCCACTGTTACTTCCAAAATGCCTAATCGGTAAACCAACCTGAACGCTATATTGAATTGATGCTTCGCACGCGTCGACATTGCGCTGACATACCACCCGGGTTTGAGCTTTTTTAGACTCATCTATCTTGTTAGCGTTTGCTTTAACACTACAACTAGCAGCAGTGCTACGCACAGAATACTCATCACCATAGCTAACTAAATCATAGTTACAATTAGTACCAAACAGATTTAGCTTTCGATATATTTCGGCGCTAATATTTGATTCCAAATTAAATAGTTCCGGACTCAACACAATTCCCGCAATTGTAGGATCATCGGAGAATAGCCCAAAATCAAAGCCCAAGCGCTCTGTTAGAAGTGGAGCATCACCCACAAAAGTATTTGTGCCGGGGCCGTAATCAACTACTAATACTTGTAATTCTTTTTGATCTTTTGTGGTGTCGTTATATGAAGTAATCCATTGCTTTACGTTGTCGGCATAGTGCGTGTAACCTAAGCGGCTTTTTCTACTTACGCCGCCAAAATCGTTATTTTTAAAGCCCCTATCGTAGTTATCGAAGCCCATCATCACCATATCGTAGACATCAAAGTTGAAGTCACTGGTGCCACGAAAAATATTCATGTCAGCAAATAAGGAGAGTGGGTCTGTTGTTTCTTGGCCAAAAGTTACACATACAGGCCCAGCGCCTGGGCAGCCAGGGTTATAATCCATTTTCATTAAAGGAGGCGTGACAATAGCGTTGGTAAACTCACTTAGGCTTAATGCTACAGCATCGGATTTTTGTTGCACCACCGAAGAAAGTTCGCCAGTATATGCAGGGTAAGCTGTGATAATAAACTCATTTGATTCAGTAGCTTTGGTGGCAATTCTGGTAATAAAGCTTGTAATCACGGCCGGATCTTGAGAAAAGTCTTTGCCTAAATTAAAAACTGGCTTAATATTGTTACGAGCGGCCAACTTTACGTATTCGGAAGCCACATCTGCTAGCTGTATCTCCGCACCAGCAGCAGGTGCATTAATATCCAGAAAAACGAATCTAGCGCCAGCGCTAAACATTAACTGTAATGGCGCTTCTAGTTCGGCAATTTTGGCCCTACTGGGCGTGACATTATAGATTTGCAGTTTGCCGCCAACTTCGTCGTATAAAGCATTAAGCGTTTTTGGTGTTGACGACTGCGCGGCGCCGGTTCCAGCACTTAATGGAAAGCCTAGTTTATTTTGGCAGCGGTGATAATTATCGTTAATTTGAGCAGCCTTAAAATACTCAGGCAAACTATCGCTACCTAAAACCGAAGATAGAAAACTATTATTCAACCAAGCTTGAACCTCTGGATTTTGCCTAGCTACTTCTTTAACCACCACCACGCCGCCTAACAGCACAATTAACACAATCATCACTAATTTAAGCTGATTTTTCCAGATCTGAATATTGGCAGAATTAAACACATCTCTATATTACAAGACTACGACATCCGTAGCTAGAGCTGCCATAAATTGTAAAAGTTTAGACTAAAACCTGCGAGCAAGATTGGCTTGTGATACCATATAGTATGTTGACTATTCCGCCCAAAGGCAGCAGTAACCCGGCAGTCTTCTCGCATACTGACTTGATCAATTATTTGATCAAGAATAAAAGATTAAACGATAAGCCAGATTTGCAGGCGGCTTTAATGCAAATAGACCGTAAACTATTTATGCCAGAAGCCATAAAGTATATGGCCTATCAAGACCGACTAATTAAGGCAGAGTACAATGAAATGCTTACGAATCCATCTGAAGTGGTAAATATGTTGTTGGAACTAGAAGCTAAGGCTGGTGGCAATTATTTACATTTAGGTGGCGGTTTTGGCTATGTAAGTTCACTATTGGCTTTTTTAGCTGGCACAGCTGGCACCGTTTATTCATTGGAGCGCATTCAATGGTATTGGGATAAAGCCAGACAGAATTTCCGTGAACTAAACAAAGATTTGAATCTAGAAATCCTTTACCGAGATGGTAATTTAGGATTAGCAGATCAGGGCCAATTCGATGGAATTTTAGCTTCGTATATTTTTAACAAGCCGCCAACTCATTTATTAAATCAAGTAAAAATTGCTGGTAAGATTGTATTTCCCACTAACGCCCATAGTGCAATTGTGTGGCAGAAATTAAACGACGAAAACGAATACACCGAGTGGCAAGTGCCTAATATTAATAGTTACGCCTTTGGCGAAGAAAAGTCAGGGCTTGCATAGTTCGGTGAAATAGCTATAATTTAGCAGTCTTACTTACTAAGTGCTAATTATGAACCTAGCCGATCTATTTTCCGCACGAACAAACAAAGCAATTAGCTACGCCGCGATGGTGTCTAGCCAGCGCGGGCAGCGTTTTATTGATACTGAACATTTGTTAGCCGGTGTGATTCAAGACGACGTAGTGATTGGCAAAATTCTGGTTGAGTTAAAGCTCTCGGCAACCGAGTTAGAATCTGAATTAAACAGATTAGCACCCCAAATCTCTAATGCTACCGAGGCCAGAAGTGCCACCGGATTAACCCCGCGAGCCGCGCAAGTAGTTCAACTTGCTTACCAGGAAGCTGTGGCTTTAAGCCATAATTATGTTGGTACAGAACACTTACTACTTGGATTACTATTAGAAGACGAAGGAATTGCCGCTCAAATTCTAAAGCGACGTGGTTTATCTGAACAGAAACTTCGCGAAGCGGTAGTAAAAGTGATCGGCGCTGGTGCCGAAGATGGCTCTAAACCTTCCGATTCCGCCACTCCCACATTAGATCAGTTTTCGAGGGATCTTACAGAACTAGCCAAACAAAATATGATTGATCCAGTTGTGGGCAGATCCGATGAAATTACACGCGTAATCGAGATATTGAGTAGGCGTAAAAAGAATAATCCAGTATTAATTGGTGAACCAGGTGTTGGTAAAACAGCCATTGCCGAAGGCCTAGCTCTAAGGATTTCCTCGGGATTAGTGCCAGAAGTACTGCAAAACAAAAAAGTAAAATCCCTAGACCTAGGGCTGCTAATCTCTGGCGCTAAATTTAGAGGTGACTTTGAAGAGCGCACCAAAAAGCTATTAGCTGAATTAGAACAAAGCAATAAGGAAATCATCTTATTTATCGATGAAATTCATACAATTGTCGGCAGCGGTGCTCAGCAAGGGGAATTAGACTTATCTAACATGTTAAAGCCAGCACTAGCTCGCGGTGAAATGCAATTAATTGGAGCCACTACCTTGACTGAATATCAAAAATATATCGAAAAAGATGCAGCACTTGAACGTAGGTTTCAACCCGTATTAGTGAATGAACCAAATATCGAGCAAACAATTTTGATTTTACAAGGAATTAGAGAGCGTTACGAAGCCCATCATAAATTAAATATTAATCAAAATGCCTTAGTTGCGGCAGCAAAATTAGCAGATCGCTACATTAAAGATCGATTTATGCCAGATAAAGCAATCGATGTGCTGGACGAAGCGGCGAGTCGGGTGAGACTGCGTTTTACTAGTGAACCAGACGCCATGATTGAACTTAAATCTGAAATGAAAAAGCTAGAAGCGCAGCGTGAAGCCCTGACTCGTTCCAATCAGTACGAAGACGCTGCCAATATCAAAGTAAAGCAAGAGCAGCTGCGAGAAAGCCTGCAGCCATTAGAACAAGAATTAGCGCGCACCAGAGGCACAGGCACGCCAGAGGTGACTGTAACCGATATTCAAGAGGTAGTTTCTAGAATGACCGGGATCAAAATCACACAGTTAGACGAAGCCGAAAAAGAACAATTGACTAATCTAGACAAGGCGTTAAGCCAAAGGGTGATTGGCCAAGACGAAGCTGTAAAATTGGTAGCCTCAGCGGTTAGGCGCGCGCGTGTTGGTTTAAAAGACCCGAAACGACCAGTCGCTAGTTTTCTATTTCTAGGCCCAACGGGAGTCGGTAAAACTGAGTTAGCTAAGACGTTAGCGCAAAAAATATTTGGCGACGAGTCGGCAATTATAAGATTAGATATGAGCGAATATATGGATAAATTCACCGTTAACCGCCTAATTGGTTCTCCACCAGGCTATGTTGGCTACGAAGAAGGTGGTCAACTAACCGAACTAGTTCGCCGAAAACCTTACAGCATTATTTTATTAGACGAGTTTGAAAAAGCTCACCCAGACGTGTCTAATATTTTATTGCAGGTGATGGAAGACGGCAGATTAACCGACGGGAAAGGCAGAACTATTGATTTTAAGAATACAATTATTATTGCTACCAGTAATTTAGGTGCCGATTTAATTTTAGAGCAGCTTAAACAGGTAAAAGATGCCCAATTAGGCGTAAAATCGACTAGTAAGCCAGAAACTAAATTAATCAAAACCAAACAAGCAGAGCAAACTAGCGTTGACAGCTTTGCAAAATTAACCGCCCAATTACATGAATTACTGAAAAAATCATTAAGACCAGAACTATTGAACCGTTTCGACGAAATTGTAGTATTTAAACCATTAGATCGACCCCAAATGGTGGGAATTGTGAGGCTGCTATTAAATAACACGGCAGATTTATTGAAAGCTCAAAATATTGGCTTTATCGCCGCAGAAAGCGCAGTCGAAGCTTTAGCCGAAAATAGTTACGATGTGGAATTCGGCGCTAGGCCAGCACGTCGATATATTCAAAGAGAAATAGAAAACCCTTTAACTGACCTATTAATTAAAGGCGACTTTGTCGAAGGTGATACCGTACAACTAGCTTTTAGCCAAGGCCAGTTTAGCTTTAGTAAGCTAAGCTTGACCGCGGAGCCAGTTACCGCCTAATATAAAGGCGATACTTAATTCATATATATTTTTATGCCAAAAAAGAGAATTGCCATTAATGGCTTTGGGCGCATCGGCCGTTTAGTTTTTAGAGCTCTATACGAGCAAAACATGCTTAACGACTCAGTAGAAGTCGTAGCAGTTAACGACGTTGTAGACGCCGATAACTTAGCTTACTTAATGAAGTACGACACAGTTCATGGTCGTTTTCCAGCCGAAATCAGAGCCGAAGGCGACATGATAATTACTCCAAAAGGTAGTTTTAAAGTGCTTTCCATGAAAGTAACTCCCGATCAATTACCTTGGGCTGAACACAATATCGATATTGTAATTGAATCGACTGGTGTATTTAGTAAAAAAGAAGCAGCCAGTGGGCATTTGGCAGCCGGTGCTAAAAAAGTAGTAATTTCTGCTCCAAGCGATCAAGATGTGAAGACTTACTTAGTTGGTGTAAACGAAGATGAATATGCTGGTGAAGATATTGTATCTAACGCTAGCTGTACAACTAACTGTTTGGCGCCAATTGTAAAAGTACTAATCGACAGTGGAATTGGTATAGAAGAGGGTTTAATGACTACAATTCATGCCTACACCGCTAGCCAATTAATTGTAGATGGCACAAGCCGCAAAGCTTACCGCGATGGCCGTGCCGGTGCCCAAAACGTGATCCCCGCTTCGACTGGTGCGGCCAAAATGATTGGTTTAGTTATTCCAGAAGTAGCCGGCAAATTAACCGGTATGGCTTTTAGAGTGCCTGTAGCCGATGTATCTTGTGTAGATCTAACTTTCAAACCAGTCCGCGAAACTTCTTTATCAGAAATTAATGCTGCCATGCAAAAAGCCAGCGAAGGCAGAATGAAGGGTGTACTAAAATTCACTTCAGATGAAGTAGTATCATCTGACTTTATTCATGATTCTGCATCTTCAATTTACGATTCTAAAGCTTCTATTGAATTGAATAGCAAGTTCTTTAAATTAATAGCTTGGTACGATAACGAATGGGGTTACTCCAGTCGTATGGTTGATCTATTAAAAGTTGTAGTAGACAGTATGTAATGTTGCTGAGTATATTTAAAATACCACGGGAAACTGTGGTATTTTTAGTGGCAGAATAGAAACCGAGGATTTTAATTGACCATTTTTAATTGTTGTAAACATAAAAGTTAAAAGCCAGCGGCGGTGTAGAAACTAACCTAAATTTCAATTTAGTCTGTTTAAAAGTGAAAAAATGCTAAAATGCAACGGCGGAGTAAGAGGAACTTCTCCGCCACTTCTGTTATTCTCGAATTGGCTTCAGTTTTGTAATCCATAATTTGCTGCCAACACAAGTGTAAATCCATCTCTAGATAAATGAACCGTGGCACTTGAATCTCCAAAACTATCCAGTCGGCCCATCAGATTCAGTCCGCTTACAAGATCAGCATTATTCGACATATTCAATAGCCTTACCTAATGCGTGTTGCAGCGAATTACGCACAATCTCATTATAAGTTGGATGGGCATGAATAATCCCCGCCATTTCCGCAATTGGCGTTTTAGTAGCCACAATGTTGGCATACGTTTGGATAATTTCACCCGCATATTCCCCAACTAATTGAGCACCCAATAGCGTCCCTTCCGCCTTGTCGATCCATAATTTTACAAAGCCACCGTTATGACCTTCGATATTAGCTCTTAAATTAGCGCTGAATGGAAACTTAACCACCTGTACAAACTCAGATTCGGCTGGAAACTGACCAACTAACGATACTTCCGGTAGCGTATAAACCACAGCTGGAATTACATCGTAGCTCATTTCTCGTGGCTGACCAGCCATATGTTCGGCGGCCACCATTCCTTGCTGGATGGCTACATGCGCCAAGATACTTTTGCCAGTAGAATCTCCCACCGCGTAAACGTTATTTAACGAAGTTTGCATAAAATCGTTTACGCTAACTCCCTTATCTGTAAAGTCGATCCCTACAGCCTTTAATTGCTCCGAATCAAATACAGCTTTGCGACCAATGGCAATTAAGTTTAAGTTAGACTCTAATTCTTGGATTTCACCGTCTGGGGATTGTAATGTTAATAAGCAATTACCAATATCTACCACCTTATGAGAGGTTAGAATTTCGATTCCTGAATCAGTTAATTCTTTAGAAATTGCCGCAGTAATTTCTGGGTCTAGGTTAGATAGAATACGTTCCGCCATTTCGATTACGCGAACTTTTGTGCCTAAGTTAGCAAAAATTGTGGCAAATTCCAGTCCGATAATGCCGCCACCCACAATTGTTAATTGCGCTGGTAACTCTTTAATCGTAATTAGTTTATTGCTGTTTACGATACAAGGATCTTCTTTTTGTAAAAAGCCCGGGATTAACGGCTGAGAGCCGGTAGCGATTAAGATGTTTTTGGTGTCTAAATTTTGGCCTTCAACTAAAACTGTATGTTGACCCAAGATACTGCCATAGCCTTGAAACATATCAACATTCCAGTGTGCTAATAAACCACGAATTTCCTCGCGGGAATCGGTAATTACTTTGTCTCGTCTTGCGGCAACTGCAGCAAAGTCTACTTTAATTTCACCAACGTTAATTCCGTAGTTAGCAGCTTGTCTGGCTGCTCTGACATATTTAGCAGAACTGATCATGGCTTTACTTGGTGTACAGCCCCAATTAACGCAAATACCACCAATTAGATCGCGCTCTACAATGGCTACTTTCATCCCTAATTGAGATGCTCTGATTGCAGCGGTATATCCACCAGGACCCGCGCCTATAACTACTAAATCGTATTGCATAAAAATATTAAATTAAATAAATGATTAAGCGAAATCTACTTCGGAGCAGAGGTAGACATCTTGAACTGTATGAATAAGTTTAACACCCTCGCTCATTTCTTTCTGAAATGCCTTGCGTCCTAAGATCAAACCACTGCCGCCAGCGCGCTTATTGATTACCGCACTTGCTACAGCTTCTTTAATATCGTTACTACCGCTTGCACCGCCTGAGCTTAACAATGGCGCTTTGCCTAAATAGCCATTGGCAACTTGATATTTTGCTAAGTCGATTGGGTGCTCAGAACTTAAATCTGTATACATGCGTTGATCTAGCTTACCATAGCTAGAATCTCCAGTATTTAAAGCCTTGTAACCCCCGTTTAACGTTGGCAACTTCTGTTTCACAATGTCAGCCTGTATTGTGGCTCCTAAATGATTAGCTTGTCCAGATAAATCTGCTGAAGCGTGATAGTCTTGAGCGTTTACTTTAAAACCAGGGTTTCTGGTGTAGCACCACAAAACAGTAAACATCCCCAATCTATGAGCTTCGGCAAATGCCGCACTTACTTCTGTAATTTGGCGAGTCGATTCCTCTGATCCAAAATAAATTGTGGCGCCAACTCCAGCAGCGCCCATATCGTAAGCTTGCTGCACTTGGCCAAACATAATTTGGTCGTGTTTGTTTGGATAGGTCAGTAATTCGTTATGATTTAGTTTTACAATAAATGGCAATTTATGTGCATATTTGCGTGACACTAAGCCTAAAGCTCCTAGTGTTGAAGCTACCGCGTTACAACCAGCTTCCATGGCTAGGCGCACAATATTTTCGGGGTCAAAGTAGAGTGGATTACTAGCAAAACTAGCACCAGCAGAATGTTCGATTCCTTGATCTACAGGTAAAACGCTTAAGTATCCAGTGTTGGCTAACCGGCCACTAGAGTACATCCATTGCAAATTGTTTAATACACGTTGATTACGATCTGACTGCGCCGTAATTGTATCTACAAAATCCGCAGCGGGTCGAGTGAACTTAATACCTTTAAAAGTGTTACTCCTAAAGCCAAGTAGATTCTCTGCTTGATCTTCTAAAATTGCGGCTAGTTCGTTATAAGTCTTAGACATATTTACAGTCTATAACATTGGTTCAGCTAACTCTAGTAGCTTGGCTTTAGCATCTTCTGCTTTAGCAAAAGCCGAGGCTAGTAAAGCGCCCTTAGCCCCCAGTTGCATTGCGTTTACAACGTCTTCTCTGGTCGAGACTCCGGCACCAACTAGTGGTAAGACTTCTGAGTCTGTAAATAAGGATACAAAAGCGGTAACCGCTTCTGGCCGCGTGGTTACAGAAATCCCACTCCCGATTAATTCAGGTGGCTCGTATGCAATTGCATAAGGTTTTGCAGCTAATAGTTGTTGCGCTTCTTCGATAGTTTCGCAGCAAGCGATTACGTTTAATCCTTGAGCATTGGCGGCATTGATCAAATCAATTGTAGCTTCGATACCAAGCCTTACTTCGCTGTGATTAGCAATCACATATTCTACATCTAGGTTTTTAACTAGTGGTAAAGGTAATCTACCTGTAGTTGCACCTAATTCGGCGTTGATTGCCGTCTGGGCTGCCAGCTTTAATCCCGGTTGTAAATATCTAGCCAAACCAAGCTCAGCAACAGCCGGAGCCACTACCACTAGCTCTGCTAGTGCAGGTTGCTCCAAAAAAGCCTCGGCAATTGCGTTTAATTTAGTTACTAAATTGGCACCTGTAGTTTGAGGATAAGTTTTAAAGTTGAGTACAATCATACAAAATAAATAATCTATAAAAATAAG
>Ga0163152_10000446_pt1 | contig 72894 bp, 76 predicted proteins | sample OliLakLV19MP8IB2_FD_148635 | JGI IMG/M metagenome (GOLD analysis project Ga0163152, IMG submission 148635) | Freshwater microbial mat bacterial communities from Lake Vanda, McMurdo Dry Valleys, Antarctica - Oligotrophic Lake LV.19.MP8.IB-2 | ecosystem: Environmental > Aquatic > Freshwater >... | reverse complement strand
GCCGCATCTGGCATGAACTTCAAAAGGATGATGAACAAGTGGAAGGTAAACCCACTTCTCTTTTTGTTCCGCATTTTTAAAATCAGTATAGAAGGCAGCAGGTTAATTTTTTTCACCTTTTTAGCCAGACCGAGTTTTTAAGGGACGACTAATTAGCGGTCTTAATGGTCATTAAACTATATGCCTGAAATTATTGTCGTACTACTCTTGGCTCTTTTGCTTGCTTTGGTGTCGCACTGGAATGTGCAGCAAGCAAATGTGCCAATGCGTGTTTTATTACTATAAATAGGTTTTCTTTCTATAAATTTCATGCCGATATTCATATTTCGTTTGTTCTATTGCCCATACGCCTACTAACTAGTATACCTCTTTATATGATTGATAAGTATAGGTCCAAAAACTTCAATATCCTGCTCGTTTTTTTATCTGTAATTTTCTCTTTTTTACTTTCTTGTGAGGAAAATCAAAAAGCAGTTTATCCCCTTAATCCAGCAAAGAACAGTCGTGTAGTCTTTTTAGGAAATACTTTTGCTGAACGGTTACAGTATTATAATTACTTCGAAACTCTTTTGCACAAAAGTTTTCCTGAACGAAATCTTACCGTGAGAAATATGGGTTGGAGTGCAGATGAAATAAATCTGCAATCGCGGCCGCTGAATTTTCCCACAGCAGATGAACATATAGAACAGCAAAAAGCGGATATTATTTTTGCATTCTTCGGGCTTAATGAATCTTTTAAAGGACTGGATAGTCTGGAGAATTTCAAACGTTCTCTTTCCGGTTATCTCGGTCATTTGAAAAAACAAAAGTATAACGGGCAGAAAGCTCCGGAGGTTATTCTGTTTTCTCCTATAGCCCACGAGAACTTAGGTGGATTCTTGCCTGATCCTGCCCTCCAAAATAAAAATTTACAGTTGTATACGGAGGGTATGAAAGAGGTAGCCAAGTCATTAAATATTCCCTTCATTGACTTGTTTGAAGCTACAATGAAAAGAATGGAGCACGCGGATTCCTTGACAATAAATGGAATTCACCTAAACGACAAAGGTTACAGACTGGTAAGCGAAATCATGGCGGCCGCGTTAGATTTTCCGGTTGCTAAATGGAAACAACAAGGAGATTTACTGAACCTGAAGAAAGTAATTGATCATAAAAATCAACAGTTCTTTTACAAGTTCAGAGCCGTTAATAGCGAATACATTTACGGTAGACGAAAGGAGCCCTGGGTGCAGCCCGCAGGAGGACTTATTTCTTATCCATCCGAATTTAAAAAGTTGGATCGGATGATATCGAACCTCGATAGTATTGTTTGGGCAGAAAGTAAAATTGATGAGAAAAGCAATCTGGAGAAGGCTGAACAAATTGTAAATGATACTATACAATTTGAGCCTTTAACTACAATAGAAAAATCTCCGGCAAATATTCCTTCAACAGCTTCTTTTATGTTGCCGGATGGATATAAAATTAATCTTTTTGCATCAGAGGTAGAATTTCCCATTGGTAATCCCGTAAAAATAACCTTTGATCCTAAAGGTCGCCTTTGGGTTGCCGTCATGCCATCTTATCCTCAATATCTTCCGGGAGCTATGCCAAATGATAAGATTGTAATCCTTGAAGATACAAATGCTGACGGGAAAGCAGATAAGCATACTGTGTTTGCGGATAGTTTATATATGCCTCTGGGGTTTGAACTTGGGGACGGGGGAGCGTATGTGACTCAAGCTCCCGATCTGTTGTTTTTGAAAGATAACAACGGTGACGGAAAGGCCGATGCTAAAACAATTCTGCTTCATGGATTTGGCACTGAGGATTCTCATCATTCCATCAGTGCTCATACCTGGGGACAGGACGGTGCCTTGTATATGCACATGGGCACTTTTCTGCATTCACAAATAGAGACCCCGTATGGACCCAGAAGAGACGATTACGGAACTACATGGCGGTTTGAACCGCGAACTATGAAACTGGAGCCCTACATTTCGTACCCTTATGCCAACCCTTGGGGAAATGTATTTACCCGTAATGGAACGCATTTAATAGGCGATGTCTCGACAGGTATGAACTATTTTGCCCCTCCGCTGACAGTTGCAATTGATTATCCCAAGAAGCATGCAGAGATGAAAGACTTTTTGACCTCTGCCGTGCGTCCAAAAACCTGCGGTATGGAAGTTGTCTCAAGCCGACATTTTCCGGACAACGTTCAGGGGGATGTACTTTTCAATACATTTATTGGATTTCAAGGTATTAAGCAGCATAGTATTACTGAACAAGGGAGCGGCATTGTAGGGCACGAAACGGAACCTTTACTTCAATCCAAAGACCCAAATTTCCGCCCGGTAGATCTGCAGTTCGGCCCGGATGGGGCTTTATATTTGGTTGATTGGTATAATCCCATTATTAATCATGGGGAAAGACCGCTGCGTGATCCAAAACGTGATCATGCCCACGGAAGGATTTGGAGGATCACCTATAAAAACAAGCAATTATTAAAGTCGATTGATCTTACAAAGCTTGGCATAGATCAGTTACTAGATCAGCTTAAAGTATACGAAGATCGGGTGCGCTACAGAACCCGGATGCAATTGAGAGAATTTCCTGCGAGCAAGGTCCTTCCAGCGACATCGCAATGGCTTACAAAACTCAATTCGGAGGATGAAGATTTTGAACAAAACCGACTAGAAGGATTATGGGTATACCAGCAGTTTAATGAGCCTAATGAAAAGCTGCTTAACCAGGTGTTGAGCAGCAAAGATCATTATGTCAGAGCAGCGGCTACCAGAGTATTGTTTTATTGGAATGACAAAATTAAAGGTGCCTTGGAAAAGCTGGTTTCGATGAGTCGTGACCCTTCACAAAGAGTAAGATTGGAAGCGATCGCTTCACTAAGTCACTTTAATTCTGAAACAGCAGTCAATGCGCTGCTCGCAGCAGCTGAGCTTCCTAAGGATGACTACATAAACTATGCATTGGGCGAATCATTCAAACAACTTAAACCTATATGGATGGAGATGTTTAAAAAAGACAAAAATTTCCTCTCAAATGATCCTGTTAAGACAGCATATTTGTTAACGCCACTTTCTTCACCGGAATCTTTCGATTTGCCCGGTTATATTAAAGATGATCCGCAGTGGACAAAATATACTTGGGCGGCATTGACGAATGAAGACTACAATAATTTAAAGGATGCTCCCGCAGTAAAGGAGTTTTTGAGGAACCGAGCTGCGGCCTCTGCGAAAGAGAAAACCGCAGTAGCTTCGGAACCCGGAAGGACGGTACTTTATTTAACCGCTGTTCCTGCAAAAATGGTCTTTGATAAACAATCCCTCATAGTTTTGGCGGGTAGTCAGGTAACCCTTGTTTTCCAAAACGCAGATGACATGGCGCATAATGTGGTAGTGGTTAAACCTGGAAGTGCTGAAAAGGTAGGGAAGGCTGCAGATGCAATGGCAAGTGAAAAAGACGGGTATGAAAAAAACTTCATTCCAAAAATCTCTGAAGTGCTTTTTGCTACTCCATTAGTTAATGGCGGCAAGAGCTTCCGGCTGGAATTTACAGCTCCCAAAGAGGCGGGAGATTATCCTTTCATTTGTTCTTTCCCGGGCCATTGGCAGATGATGAAAGGAGTTATTAAAGTTATTAAGAAGTAGAGTTTCGAAGTAGGAGTTAAGGTAAAGTCTAAACTGCTTTTCTCTACCTAATTATATTGCTATGCTTGACCCATCAAGGAAATTAATGTCTGGCATATAGAAAATGAAGCTATTACTGCCGGTGATACCAGAATAAAGCATTTGCAAAACGATTTTCTGGCTACAAAAAAAGATTACAAAGATTTTGCGCTAAGACTGAAATTTAAGTTGGATGGAGGTTCCGGTTTTGTTAACTCAGGTGATCAGGTAAAAATTCTCAACGAAATTCGATGGCCCCTTTGAACGAAATGGTAGAGTTTCAGGCTGATCTAGCACCTGGCTATACAGGTAGCTTGTATGATGAAACAAGACGCAATATCATTTTGGCAAAAGCAGATTCAAGCATTGTGAAAAAATTGATGCACAAAACGATTGGAGAAAGCACCAACATATAATTTGTCAGTGATGGCTTGTGTTTCTTTTTCGATTTCAGCAATACTGCGACACTGGCAAATTGTAATTCTCTTTTAATACAAGTTGCTTTTTGGTCGTTCAGTAGATCATTGATGATAGAGTAAAGTTCGCAGCCTTCTTTAAGGGATGCTTTAGCTTCTGCCAATTGCTCTATCGGAATTATAAGTCAGGAAAGAATGCCCACCTTATTTTTTAGAACTTTAATGTCCATTGTTTGTAACATGTGATTTACGAATTTAAGTAGTTAATGTGAATAAATTAATGCTGTGGGTTAACTAAGACAATTGTGAGTTTGTGCCGCAAGGCCATCATGTCTTCACTGACTTTTTTATCTAGAGTCTTAGCATAGTGCTGAGTCGTTTTCAGGTTTTTATGGCCAAGCATTTTGGATACACTTTCGATAGGAACTCCATTAGTGAGAGTCACTGTGGTCGCAAATGAATGTCTTGCACAGTGGAAGGTTAAGTCTTTGTGGAACTGCATCAGAACCGATATTTCTTTTAAATAGGCATTCATCTTCTGGTTGCTAAAGATTGGCAGCACTATTTCCTCGTTAATACACTTCGGATGACTGGCATACTTTTCTACAAGCTCTGCTGCAATTGGTAGTAAAGGAATCCGAGAAACCGTTTCTGTCTTTTGTCTTTTGGTTGCGATCCAAGTCTCCCCGTCAATACCCAAAATCAATTCAGAGCTTTTAAGCTTCTTTATATCTGCATAAGATAGCCCAGTGAAACAGCTAAAAACGAATATGTCTTTTACCAAATTGAGTCGATCAACTGAAAATATTTTTTTATGAAGAGATTGTATCTCTTCAATTGAGAGGAATTCCCGTACGACTTCTTTCTTATTCATTTGATATCCAGCGAACGGATCTCTTTGCAACCATCCGCTTTTGAGGCATAGGTTGATGATTTTTTTTAGATTGCTGATGTACTTTACAGAAGTGTTATGATTGCAACTTCTAACGGTCTTGAACCAGAATTCAAATTCTGCTGCAAACTCATAATTCAGATCATCGATTTCAATGTCATCAACATGGAATTTCCATTGAATGAATGAAGCAGTGTGAGCCAATGCAGTTTCATAGCGCTCAAGTGTACCGGGTGCAAATTCTTTATTGACTAAGTGGGCAACTCTATCATTATGTTCGCGGAAAACTTCGAGTAGCATTTTTGATTTTTTCTTTTTGCCTTCATACTTGTCGCGAATTGAATTGACAGTCAGCTCTTCATTATTTGCAATCAGTTGCCGCTGTGCTTCATAGACCTTTGATTGCAACGTGTCAAGGTGTGCATTAAGTCCTCGCGCATCTTCCTTTGTTCCAAGCGCACGACCCGCATCTGAATTCCGTCTTGCTGGATCCCATTTTCTCTGCGTAGAAATTTCTGTTCGTGCATTAGCTAAGCTGATGCGCATGTAGATTGGAAGCAACTGCTTGGAATTGTTCTTTGGCTTTTTGAAGTAGAAAAGCAAACTGAAACGTTGACTCATGGTTATTCAGATTAGACTGTTCATAAAACTATGACTGCAGTCAAAACAATTTCAAGATGTTTATTGCCTGAACATCTTAATAATCCATTGGTTACGAGAAATCCGGTGAGTCTTTTTTTTCGGTTTAGAGGTACTCATCAGATGACTCACCAACTATTTGATAATTGATGAATATTTTGGTGTATCCTTAAAACAAAAAACCCGCAAATTTTATGATTTGCGGGCTTTTGAAGGTGTTTGATATTGACACTGGCAGAGGAAGAGGGATTCGAACCCCCGGAACCCGCAAAGGTTCTCCGGTTTTCAAGACCGGTGCAATAAACCGCTCTACCATTCCTCTGTTTACACCCCCCGTCCTTGAGCATTGGATGAGAGTTCCTTTTTTAAGGACTGCAAAATTAATGGAAAATCGGTTTCTACAAAAGAACGTTCTAAAAATAGTCTATTGGTCGCTGAAATCAGGGAAAGTCTTTCTTAGATCTTTGTTGTCGTAATTTCGCGGTGTTGGCTTGCTGGCATCCAACTCCAGAATAACCAATTTCTGATTGTTGATTATCGGTAGTAGCTTGTCGCGATCGGCATCAAATTCTTTATTTCTGCGGGCGCTTTTCAAGGCATACTTACGCGCAAAGTTGTCGGCTTCTAATTGAAGTTGATTCATGATTTCGACATCAATCTTCTGTTTCTCTAAAATATCATTTTTAGATTTACCTATAACTTCCGTGGCTTCTAACGTACCCATAGTTAGCACCGTGGTGCCTCCAATTGCCGAAACAGTTTTATAAGTTGTAGGCTGCGCAAATGCAACAGGTGCCAGACCTGTTGTTGCACCAAGCGATGCGTTCAATATTGAGCGATTTTTCTTTCCCTTTTTAGCTTGCTTATAGGCTTTATTCAATTTCACATGATTTTCATCTAACAAATCAATTAATGACTTTGCTTGAATGAGTGAGTTCTTATACTTCAAGTAAAGGAATTTGTCTTTCTCCTCCAGATTCTCGGTATCCAAAACTTTTATCGTAACCTTTCGCTGAACGCGATTATTTGAGTTGTCTATCGCAAAGAAAATGATCTCTACATCTTTTACTTTCTCAACCTCATCAACAAAATAATATCCTGGCGACCAGGTAAACTCAGATTGCACAGGTGTGTTTTTGACAAGACTTTCCGGTTTTACTCGCCCATCGGAACAAACAAATCCAACGTTGCTAATATTTTCATCTCCGTTAGGGTCGGAAACATAGATCTTAAAGTGAACGCGCTCATCTTCTTTGATTGCGATGATAGAATCGCCCGGAATTATCAAAATTTCTGGTGGTAAATCCAACTGTGTTTGTGCTACTCTTATTTTACCTTTTGTTTCAGCCTTCTCAGGTTGATCCTGAACTATAAATTCTATCTGTAGCGGATTGTTCTTTAAGCCATTAAATTGATTGCGACTGGGAGTCCAAGTTAGCAAACCCTGAGACGAAAGCACTGCCCCTTCGGGAAGTTGTGATTGAATAGATTTGAAAACTAACGGATCACCATCCGGATCACTTACATACTGCTCGGGAATTTGATAGCTATTAGCCGATGATTGCTTTACATAAAAGATGGGAAGATCTTCAACCACCGGTGGCCGGTTTTGATGGAGTACAATAAAGGTAACGGGTTTGCGCACCCGCCTTCCATCTTTCCATTCAGCCTGCACGATTACGTTTATTTCTTTTCGTTTTTCTAACCGATCAGCCAACTTAAAATCAGGTTTCCAATAAAATGCACCCAGTGTATCGAATTGAATTCCATAGCCATTGGTTCCTTCCAAGGTAAATCTTGGCTGTATTGAATCGGCAACAGAAACTTTAAAGGAAAGAAAGTCACCTTCCCGCAAGGAGGTCCAACCGGAAGAATCGGAAACTAGCAGATGCTGCGTTAACCCAACAGAAATTGAAAAGACAAAAAGTGGCAAGACGAGCCAGTGCTTCATTACAAATTGGTTTTATTAATTTTAAATGTGCAAAGTTAAATTTTTCAGAATGGAATTGCACCCCATTCATGGATTTTTGAAACCTATAATAGATGGCAATCAAAAAAAACGAATCTCCATTTTTTGAAAATGTTTACGATGTTGTCATGCTTGTTCCAAAAGGACGGGTAACCAGTTACGGGGCAATTGCCAGTTACCTGGGAACAAAGATGAGTGCCCGTATGGTGGGTTGGGCCATGAATGCAGCACATACAAATAAGAAAATTCCTGCGCACAGGGTGGTTAACCGTGCGGGGATGCTGACGGGCAAACATCATTTTGAAACGTCAGCCACAATGAAGAATCGCCTTGAGAAGGAAGGCATAAAAGTCATTCGCGATGAGGTTCAGGATTTCGAAAGTAAATTTTGGGATCCCGCCAAGGAACTATTCTTGGATGAGTAATCCCAAAATGGTACATCTTTAAAGGTGACCACTTCCAAATAGCCAAAATTTGCCCATTTTTCGTCTGGGATCGATAGTTGAATTATACTGCTTATAATTAAAACTTACTCGTCATGAAACCCTTAGTTGCTCTTTTTCTTGTAGTCGCCTTTTTTTCTGCACCCGCTTTTGGAAAAGATATTGACCCTGCTTTAAAAGTTATCTCAACAAAACGTTCCGTCCTTTATTTTAAAGTTTCGAAAGACTTGGTTGGAGCAACTATTCAAATTGAAAATGAAGAACATGATTTGATTCAATCAATTCCTTTGGATAAGCGAAAAATGATTGTGGACTTCTTCTTTTTAGCCCCAGGGACATATTCCGTGAAAATAAAGAAGGATAATATAGAATACAATATAGAATATTTTAATAGATAGTAGTTGGTTGGTTTTAATCGGAAAGAGTTTCTGCTTGGGCAGGACTCTTTTTTTTATTTCTTAGAGATCAAGTATAGCCCGATAAATGTTAGTAAACCGTTTAGTATTAATAACTCATACCCAAATTGATAGCCGCCTAACAAATTCACTGAATAGATGTTGATCAGATAAGAAAGTATTGGAGAAATAATGCAGACGAGTGTTACACCCAAGCCCTTAATATTCCTCTTGGTAAACAATCCAAAAGCAAAGAGGCCAAGCAAAGGACCATACGTATAATTGGCTACGCTAAGTACCGCGTCAATTACAGATTTTTCATTTATCTCTTTAAAGATCACGATCACAATTAGAAATAATAGGGAGAACCCAATGTGAACAATGAATTTTTCGCGTTTCCTTATTTGTTCAGTTTTATCCTTGAAGTTTAGAAAGTCTATACAAAAAGAAGTTGTAAGCCCAGCCAACGCAGAATCGGCACTGGCATAAGAGGAAGCGGTGATGCCCAGTAAGAAGAAAATGCCAACTACCGGACCGAGTTGATTAAATGCGAGTGATGGAAATAATTCATCGGAGTAAGTTGGTAGCGTTAATCCTTTTTGATCACTATATATATAGAGTAGTGCGCCTAAAGTAAGGAATAGAAGGTTTACAACTACCAAAATAAGACTAAACCAAAACATATTTTTCTGCGCATCGCCTAATGTTTTGCAGGTTAGATTTTTTTGCATGATTTCCTGATCCATGCCCGTCATGGTAATGGCAATGAAAGCGCCCCCAAAAAATTGCTTCGGAAAAAAGAGTGTTGAATTCGAATCTTCGAAATGAAAAATAGTTGAATAGCCGTTAGTTTGGATTGTAGAAATAACTTCAGAAAAATTTAATCCTAAGTCGCCAGCAATTTTTATAACGGTAATAACAACTGCCGTAATAAGAAAAAAGGTTTGAAAAGTATCCGTCCACACAATGGTTTTAATGCCACCCCGAAATGTGTAAACCCAGATCAATGCAATAGTTACAGCAACGGTTACAATGAACGGTACACCCCAGGCATCAAAAAGAAAAAGTTGCAACACGGTAGCCGCCAGAAAAAGCCGCAGTGAAGAGCCGATGGTTCGTGAGATTAAAAAAAACAGCGCTCCGGTTTTGTACGACCATTTATCAAACCGCTGTTCCAAATAAGTGTATATGGAAACAAGATTTAGTCGATAATATAAAGGCATAAGAACTCCGATAATAACCCAATAGCCAACCAGGTAGCCCAACACAATCTGGAAATAAGAGAACCCAATTTTGCCAACATTGCCCGGAACAGAAATGAAAGTCACTCCGGATAGCGAAGCGCCAATCATTCCAAATGCCACTAAGTACCAGGGTGATTGCCTGTTGGCCGTGAAAAAAGTATTGGTGTCTGCACCCTTAGATGTTAATTGCGAAATCAGAATCAGTACACAGAAATAAATCAGAATGATGGATATGACCAGTATGGGATTCATGGCGGAATTTAAAGGATAAAGAACGTAAAAATCAGGAGTATAAATTAAATAGCACTATTCAAGTTCAAATTTTTTACTTTTGTGGTTAAATGGATACATACTTTCATACAAAATCTGCACATCAGGAAGAATTAGTAGAGCTGATGGAAGTTATTGAAGTTACCGATGTAAATGATCTAGTGGTTTTTAATGACGATTTCAATACGTTTGATCATGTTATTCAAACACTGATTCGAGTTTGCAAGCATAAGGCCGAACAAGCTGAACAATGTACCTGGTTAATTCATTTTAAAGGAAAGTGTGCAGTAAAATCGGGCTCCATAGAAGAGCTAAAGCCCATGCGCGAAGCCATTTGCGATGCTGGCATTGAGGCTCGTATTTTATAACAAACATTTTTTTAAAACGCTAATATATTGTTGTGGAGTTTCCTTCCAAGCTAATTGAAGATGCAGTGAACGAAATTTCCAAATTGCCGGGCATAGGCAAGAAGACTGCGCTCCGTTTAGTCTTGCATCTGGTAAAACAAAACAAGACTAAAACTGCTATGCTTACCGAGGCATTAAGTAAAATGCGCGAAAACATTCAGTTCTGTAAAACCTGCCACAATATTTCAGATGACGAGGAATGCTCTATTTGCAAAAGTCATCGCAGAGATAAGGGGTTATTGTGTGTGGTGGAGGAAAGCAAGGATGTGATGGCCATTGAAAATACTTCACAATTTATCGGAGTGTATCATGTGCTGGGTGGCATTATTTCACCAATGAATGGAATAGGGCCATCCGATTTAAAAATTGATTCTTTAGTGGATCGTATTGCAAGGGCGCAAGGTGAAGTGAAAGAAATTATTCTGGCGCTAAGCCCAACCATGGAAGGCGACACCACTGCTTTTTATATCAACCGCAGACTGCAACAGTATTCGGTAAAAGTGACCACAATTGCACGCGGAGTTTCGGTGGGTGGTGATTTGGAATATACTGATGAAATTACTCTCGGTAGAAGTATAACGGGCAGAACCTTATTCGGTTAAAGAGGTATTTCTGCTTGCCAAAAGCCGTATTAATTTCGTTCTTTGCGACTCATTATTTCAACCTGTTAATTTTATATGCAAAAGCTTTCTGATCGGATCAATGCAATTGAAGAATCTGCAACCCTTGCCATGGCTGCCAAGGCTCGTGAATTTAAGAGTCGGGGCATTGATGTTATAAACTTAAGCTTAGGTGAGCCTGATTTTAAAACCCCAAAACATATTTGTGATGCGGCCAAACAGGCGATTGATGATGGCAAGTATTTTTCATATCCCCCGGTAGCGGGCTACCTTGATTTGCGCGAGGCGATTGCCACTAAATACCAAAAAGAAAATAAGGTGCCTTATAAGGCAGAGAATATAGTTGTTTCCAATGGTGCAAAACAATCCATTGCTAATGTAATGTTGGCATTGCTAAATCCCGGTGACGAGGTAATCATCTTCGCTCCGTATTGGGTTAGTTATGATGCGTTGGTTCGGTTGACAGAGGCAACTCCTGTAATAGTAAAAGGCACATTAGAAAATGATTTCAAAGTGACAGCCGCGCAAGTAGAGAAAGCAATTACTCCTAAAACAAAGGCAATTATTTTCTCCTCGCCTTGCAATCCTACCGGGTCAGTGTTTACAAAAAAGGATTTGGAAGCAATTGCCGCGGTTGTGTTGAAGCATCAAGATGTCTTGATAATCTCTGATGAGATTTATGAGCATATAAATTTTACAGGTGACCAAACCAGTATTGCATCGCTGCCAGGTATGTTTGAAAGAACAATTACAGTAAATGGTTTTGCAAAAGGTTTTGCCATGACGGGCTGGCGCGTTGGTTACATTGCCGCGCCTAAATGGATTGCGGATGGCAGCAACAAAGTGCAAGGTCAGATTACCTCTGCTAATTGTTCAATCTCCCAACGGGGAGCGCTAGCCGCAATTAGTGGGGACTTAACGCCAACTAACAATATGGTGGCCGAATATCACAAGCGAAGAGATATTGTTTTTAATTTATTGAAGGAAATTCCAGGCATAAAAGCCAACTATCCACAAGGAGCATTTTATTTTTTCCCGGACGTTAGCTATTACTACGGAAAATCCAACGGAGAAAGAACTATAAAAGATGGTGATGACTTCTGTTTGTATATGCTTGAGACCGGCCATGTGTCTTTAGTGCCCGGTGGAGCTTTCGGTGAGGAGAATTGTGTGCGCTTATCGTATGCAGCCTCGGAGAAGGATTTGATTGAAGCTATGGCGCGAATGAAAAATACTCTTGAGAATTTCAAATAGCAAATGGCAAGTCGATCGCTAAACGATATTTTTCAATCCTTCAATGATCTTCGGGTTTTAATAATCGGAGATGTAATGTTGGATAGCTATATCTGGGGAGCGGTTGAACGCATTTCACCAGAGGCTCCGGTTCCAATCATCAACGTAAAGAAAAGAGATGTTCGCTTAGGCGGTGCAGCAAATGTTGCGTTAAACATTCAAGCGTTGGGCGCTACGCCAGTTCTTGTTGCACTTTGTGGTGATGATGATGCTGGGCAAAAACTTAGAAATATCCTTGAACAACACAACATGCCAACCGATGGGTTGGTTAATTCTTCCTCGCGACCAACCACGGTAAAGACGCGCGTGATAGCAAGTCAGCAACATGTAGTGCGTGTGGATGAAGAGTCAGATAAGGTGGCTGATGCTACCGAGGAGGAACAGCTATTAAAGTGCATTAAAAAGTTATTGCCAACATGCCAAGTGGTAATCTTTGAAGATTATGATAAAGGAGTATTGAAGGCAAGTATAATTGAGAAGGCTATAACATTGGCGCAAAAGAATAGTATTCCAACAGTTGTTGATCCTAAGAAGCGCAATTTTTTAGATTATAAAGGAGTCACCTTATTTAAGCCAAATCTGAAAGAAATGCGAGAGGGCTTAAAAGTTGAATTGGAATCGGGAAATCAAGATCAACTTGTAAGGGCGATTAGTCTTTTAAAAGAAAAACTTTCTATTGATGGCGTAATGGCCACCTTGTCGGAGCATGGTGTTTATATTGAATTGGGAAATGAGAAACTTTTGTTGCCTGCTCATACACGCGAAGTAGCGGATGTATCAGGTGCAGGCGACACCGTAGTGAGTATCGCTGCTTTATGTATTGCGTTGAATTTACCACCACGGCAAATTGCAGCACTTTCCAATTTAGGTGGCGGTTTGGTTTGCCAGCATGTTGGGGTAGTACCTATTGATAAAGATGAGTTGCTGAAGGAGGCAATTGAAGAAAAAATTTAAGGCCTGTTATCCTTAAACTGCTTTTCCAGCGCCCCATGCTTTTCAAGGTCCTCAACAATCTTCCGATCAAGAGGACTTTCTTTAATTACATTGTAGTTATCCCAAAATTCTTTGTGATAAGGTAAGTCTTGATATTGAAGTCCGTAGTTCCGCATTTTTTCTGTTGCTGCTATCCGGTTAGGAAAGTTAGGAGAAACTTCATTAATGAGAAGAGATTGATTTAATTCTGTTTCAAACTTGAGCTGTTTTGTTTTGAGATCATACCAATTGACTTTGGAATCAACATTGATATAATTCAAGTAGTATTTCCCTTCAAATAATTTAAAGTCGATCACGCGTTTAAGTTTTACAAATTTACTTTCAAGGCCCCGCTTTTTGGTAAGGTCTTCCTCTTGATTACTTTCATACTCAGTATGGATAATTGCATAGGTCCCCTTCTCAACAAAAACTTTTAAAGAGTAGGCCTGCTTATGAGTTACAACAAATATTTCGTGGCCATTGTAGTAAGAATCTTTTTCTCTATTTAAACCGCTAAAGAAAATTTGCTCAGCGGGAAAATGCCGGTACCGAATACTGTTGTGCAGCAGCAAATCTTCAAGCAAATTATCCTGATCAAAATAGGAAGTAAACTTACTTTCGTACCCAATGCTGCGCCTAACTTCCAGTAACCCAACCCGCTCTCTGAGTTTAAATTTATTCCGCGGCTCACGATAGTCTTCATCATAAATTTTTACGGCCGCTTCTAGCACCGAAACGTAAGTGCCACCTACTTTTTTGATGTCTCTGTAAAATCCATCCATCAAGTAGGGTTGCATTGGGTAATTCTGTTCGATTCGCGAAAGTGCTATTTGAAGAATTTCTCCACCGTTAAGTGAATCTGCAATCAACACTTCATCTAACACCAATATGGATTTTTTGACCTCAATTACCAGTGATGGAGTTCCCAATAAAGTCCATACCGGGGCTTCATAGGTTTGATACCCCAACATGTTTATAACAAACAAGTCATTCTGAAATTCGCGTGGAATATGAAAGTCAAACTCACCCTGCAAGTTTGTAATGGTACCAATTGATTTACCTTTTATCCCGATTGTTGCAAAGGGAAGTGGCTCTTTAGTTTCGTTGTCAACAGCTTTACCTGAAATGGTAATTTTTTGAGCCTGAGAGGCCAGTGAAAATGTTAATAAAAAGAAAATAAAAAATAGATACCTCATGTAAAGAAAACTCCTTTTTGACTCAAGATAGGTTTAAATCTGCAGTATTGATAAGGATTGGTCAACGTTAGTAAACAGGAATAGAACGCCATTGACCGCTTTAATATTACATTGGTCGGCTTTCACTTCTAATGTTTAATTTTATGGGATAATCTTCCAAACTATGAAGTGGCTGGATGCCATACCGAGAGTCTGGAAAAGAGCTTATCTTTTCATTTGCCTTTGGTATGCAATTAATTTTACGATCAGTGCTGTTTTAGAATGGAAATTTGTAAAACCAGAATACTATGTATTGTGGACTGCTCTTTTTCTGCTCGAAGCATTGTGCGTTTTTATCTTACTGATTTTTTTATGGTCCCACTGGCTGTTTAAGTTTCCTCCTGTTTGGCAGATAACAGGGCATGTGGTTGGCATCATTGGATTCTTTTTTCTGATGGGTACGCTTTCCTTCTATTTTACAGATTACCTGGAAGGATTTATTTACTTGGAGCATTGGGAGGAATACATGGTGAACCTGCTTAGCAGCTTGGATGCACTTCGTATTCACGACCAATATATTATCACAGTCGGAGTGTATTACGTAATCAGATATTTTCAAGGACTACAAAAACAAGAGCAGGAAAAGAGTGAACTTGCCATAAGAAATAAAGAAATGCAGATTTCGTTATTGAAATCTCAAATCAACCCGCACTTTCTTTTTAACACCTTGAATTCGATTAGTACGTTAGTTAATTCCAGCAAAGAGAAGGCTAGAAAAGTAATCAGTCAGCTCTCAGATATTTTCAGATATGCACTCGATTCTCACAATGGGGAAATGGTAAAGCTTGTGCATGAGATTGAGTTCATCGAAAATTATATTCGCATTCAGCAAGTTCGATTTGGTGATCGGCTTAAATTTGAAAAACATATTGATTCTACATGTTTGGGAATCAGCATCCCACCCATGATTTTACAACCCTTAGTTGAAAATTCAGTAAAGTATGGAATTGCTCCAAAAGAGGAAGGCGGTACAATATCACTCACCGTAAAACGCTCTGGCGGAATAATATTTTTTGAAGTAAAAGATGATGGCCTTGGCTCCAAAGCGGTGAAGGTTATGGATGGAAGTTCAAGTGGAGTTGGAATGTTGAATACTGATCTAAGGTTAAAAAGTTATTTCGGAGTGCAGTCACATTTGCGTGTATTAGCTTCTGAGTATGGCTATTCGGTTAGCTTCTTCCTTGAGGATAAACATATTTCAAAAGAAAATACTAAAGAACCTATTTTAGAAAACCAATTACTATGAATACTACCTGCTTGATTATTGACGATGAGAAATTAGCACGCGATTTACTCCGCGAATTTTTAGAGACGTTTCCTCAAATTGAAATAATAGGCGAATGCAGCAAAGGCAAAGAAGCTGTAGAGCAAATTAATAAATTAAAGCCCGATCTTATTTTTCTGGATGTGCAAATGCCAGGTATGAACGGCTTTGATGTATTGGATGAAATTGAACACGAGCCGTATGTAATCTTTACAACTGCTTACGATCAATATGCTATTAAGGCATTTGAACGAAATGCAGTTGATTATGTGCTAAAGCCACTGGATCAGGAACGCTTTAAGTTAGCTGTTGACCGGGCACTTAAAAGAAAGAAAATGGAGACGGGTGGCATCGAGGGTTTGCTTGATAGTCTTCGGGTTGTTAATCCCCGAACCTCATACGACTCGCATATTTTTGTACAGAAATCTGAGAAACTATTTAACCTTCCGGTTGAGGATATTATTTATTTAGAAGCATCCGGTGACTATACAGTAATTTCTACAAAAACTGATCAATTTGTGAGTTCGAGTGGTATTGGTAAGCTTGAAGAAATCATGAATCCCGATGCGTTTATTCGGGTTCATCGATCAACCATTATTAATGTAAATTCCTTAAAGGAAATTGAACGCCATTTTAATGGCGGTATGGTGGTGAAAATGCAAAACGGAAAAAGTTTTCCGGTAAGCCGCACCTATGCAAAGTTGATCAGGAAGAAGGTTGTGTAGGAGAGACTAAATTTTCTTTTCAAGCACCACAAACTCCAGCTTGGTTTTAGGCTGACCAAAACGTGGATCAGTAAATGCAAATGGTTTGCGTTCTCCGGTCATTTTGTATTCATGCCGGAGGTACCAGTCGATTAATTCCTTGCGAATAGAAATGACTGTCATAAAAATGGAAGAACAGTTTTGTTTTTTTGCTTCCGCTTCAGAGGCAATCAACAATTCTTTACCAATACCTTTTCCTTGCAAGCTAGGTTGCACGGTGAGCATGCCGAGGTAGAGTTTTCCGTTTTCATTTTTTAACTCTACGCAGCCTAGAATTTTGTCGGCTTCAACATATTTCAATAGTATAGTGCCAGGAGTTTCGATTATCTCAGCAATGCCCTCCGCGTTCGTGCGCGTGCCGTCTAATAAATCGGCTTCGGTAGTCCAGCCTTGCCGCGATGAATCTCCGCGATACGCTGAGTTTACAAGCGTGTCTAATTCAAGAACATCTTCAAGCGTTGCTTTGGTGATCATAAAATTATTCTTACGAATTTAAATATTTCCTCCGCGATTCCTCTGTATGCTCTGTGGTTAAGTTTTTAAATGCAAAGACGCAAAATGATGCACGTAAAGTTGGCAGATCAATAGCCGAAATACTATTTTCCGTCCTTTGCTTTTCCGTTCACTTTATCAAGATCAGGTAAATTGAAATTATCAAAAACAGAAGGTTGCTTCATCATGTCTTCAATTTCTTTCACTGTGCGCGGTGCAATCGTAGAGAGATGATCGTACCCATCTTTGGTAATTAAATAGTCATCTTCAATGCGCACAGCAATACCCCACCATTTTTTATCGCAAGCCGAATTATCGGGTATATAAATTCCGGGTTCGATGGTCACCGTATTATTCTCTTCTAAGATAGCACCACCACGATCGTGCACATCCAACCCAATATGGTGACTTACGCCATGCGGAAAGTAGAGATGCTTTTCATCAGGTTTAATAATACCTAATTTTATCAACCCACGGTTTACAACTGCTTTACAGGTGTCAGTCAATGCCTGACGGGAAGTTCCGGGCTTTGTTATTTTCATCGCTTCTTCCTGAGCAAGGAGAACAAGTTCATAAATCAATTTTTGCTCAGGCGAAAATTTTCCGTTTACCGGAATGGTGCGCGTAATATCTGCACTGTAACCATGAAACTCTGCACCCAAATCCATCAGAATTAATTCTTTCGATGAAACACTGGGTTTATAATTATCAATGTAATGTAAGATGCAACCATTGTGGCCAGCACCTACAATAGAAGGATAACCTAAATCTTCGGCTTGATATTTTTTATACACAAACTCATGAATGCCTTGAATCTCGCGCTCCGACATACCCGGCTTAATTGCCTTCATTACTTCTACTTGCCCTAAACATGAAATGGCAACTGCCTTACGAACCAACTCAATTTCATCTTTTGTTTTTATGCCTCGTAGTTTAGCCATTTGGTCGGCCAAGCCTTTCATGTCGAGATTATTTTTTGCTGGCTCAACAGCCAATGAGGTGGCATTCTTTTCAGGGTATTTAACCTTTGCTTTAAATTGATTGATTAAATCATATAAGTCAGAGGAGTCTTTTGGATTATCGCGCACATCATTGTTAAAATCAAAAAACAGAATCTTATCAAACTTTAAGAAGTCAACATTATAGCGTTTGAACTCGCTGTTATTGAATGTTTGCTCAAACCCTAACAGATCTTTTGTTCCTTTTTCGCCTAACCTCCGGCCAGTCCACATTTCGCGCATCGCATTGCGTGGTTGCACAAATAAAATTTCGTTGTAGCTGGCAGCATTGGCGGCTATTTGTTTATTCTTAAATACAAAAAGTACAGCTTCTGGTTCTTTATATCCCGTGAGGTAATAGAAATCAGGATCTTGATGATAGACATAGTCTACATCGTTGGCGCGATTGCGAACTGCATTGGCAAAAAATACCGCTACTGAATTTTCCGGAAGATTAGCCCTAAGCTTCTCTCTGCGGTCTTTATGAAACTCTTTTGAAAGAAAATCGGTAGGTAGATCAACTTCCTGCGCCAATACAGAAATGAAAGCGAGGAAAAAGACTGTTGAAAAAATAGTGCGCATAATAAGCAGGGTTAAGGCATAAAGATATAGGTCAATTCATTAATATAAAAGGCGCATTTCTACAGGCGGTTTACAATTTCTTTCTGCTAAAATTTAAATGCTCTCTACAAAAAGTTAGTATCTTGTAGTAAATCTACCCGTATGAGATACTTGCCGTTTCTTATTTTACTGGTTGCCGCTTGTGCTGAAGAAAAATCAATACCCCGCACCTGGCAAAGCATTGAGCAGAATTTACAAACACAACTGATCACTATTCAAGATGGTGATACGTTAACTTTGCCCGAAGGCAATTTTATGTTTACGAAAGGCTTGGCAATGGATGGCAAATCTAACATTGTAATTCAGGGCAAAGGCATGGACAAAACAATTCTTTCTTTTAAAAATCAAACAGAGGGCGCGCAAGGTTTATTAATCAGCAATGGAAAAAATATTATTCTTCAGGATTTTTCTATTGAAGATGCCAAAGGCGATAACCTGAAAGTGAATGAAGTAAATGGAATCACGTTTACACGCATTCGCTCAGTGTGGGCTGATGGCCCCAAAACAGAAAACGGTGCCTACGCAATTTATCCCGTGTTGTGCAAGCATGTATTGATTGACGAATGCATTGCGATGGGTTCCTCCGATGCAGGCATTTATGTTGGCCAATCTGATTCGGTAATTATCAGAAATAGCAAGGCTTACTGGAATGTGGCGGGCATTGAAAGCGAAAACTCGCGGTGGGTTGAAATTTATGGCAACGAGGCGTATGAAAATACAGGGGGCATTTTAGTATTTGATCTTCCGGGCCTTACTCAATATGGGTGCAGCACAAAGGTTTATAACAATCTTGTGCGTGATAACAATCACGAAAACTTTGCAGCAAAAGGAAATATTGTCGCGAGCATTCCACCGGGCACGGGCATGATGGTTTTAGCTACGCATCAATTAGAGATAACAGCAAATAAGATTCTCAATAATAAAACCGTAGGTATTGGCGTAATCAGTTACGATTTAGTTTCCGCCCTCAATGAAGGTGAGGTAGAACAGGAGGGTTCGATTGGGGGAGTGCAAACCTTAAACAATAACTACATGTTGGATTCGCTTTACAATCCGTATCCCTATCAGATTTATATTCACAACAACACCTATGAAAATAGCCATTGGTTTCCGGCATTGCGTCATGATATTGGTAAATTGTTTTTTATGAAATCATTTATGAGCCCACCCGACATTGTGTATGATGGCATTGCCGATCCGCAGCGCGCCAATGCTGAATTCTGTGTGCAGGAAACCGGTGATATAACCGTGTTGAACTTAGATGCTGCACACGATTTTAAAAACCTGACGAAGGGAGTTGAGCAGTTCAAGTGTGTAGGAACAAGTTTGTAGTATGAAATATTTTTATCTAATCGATAATGCACCTGACTGCTCCCAGCGGTTTGACGCCTATTTCCGAAACATTATTTTCTTGATTGTCTTTTGCGTTGCGTTGTCTTCGTGCCAAAGCAAAACGCAAGAGATTGTTGTGCTTCCAGAAGCAGAAGTTACCGTTGACCTTTCAGGACTGGGTAAAGAAAAATTGACGGAGTATGGATTTTTTGTAGGTGCGCTCAAAGAGCTTACTCCAGCGGAGGAGGTAATTCCTTACGCATTGAACTCAGCATTGTTTTCTGATTATGCGTTTAAAAAGCGATTTGTAAAAATTCCTAAAGGCAGTAAGGCAGTCTATTCTAATGATGATGTGTTTGAATTTCCTGAAGGCACAGTGTTGATTAAAAATTTTTATTACCCGGCTGATTTTAGAAAACCAAAAGCTGAGATAAGAATTTTAGAAACCCGTTTGTTAATTAAAGAAGCCAACATCTGGAAAGCACTGCCTTATATATGGAATGACGAACAGTCGGAAGCGTTTCTTTCCGTTGCCGGGAAAACGGTTCCTGTGTCGTGGGCGCATTATGATGGAACCAGTAAACAAATTAATTATTCTATCCCTAATGTAAACCAATGCAAGGGCTGCCACTTGCGTGGAGATAAGTTAATGCCAATCGGACCAACTGCGCGACAGCTTAATGGCGCACTCGAATTTTCGGAAAACAAAAATCAATTGATTGCATGGCAACAGCGTGGAGTGCTGGGCGACTTGCCTGATATAAATAAAGTAGCGGCCTTGGTTAATTACGAGGATGCAACGGCTGCGTTAGACTTGCGCGCCCGTGCATGGCTAGAAATAAATTGTGCACACTGCCATCGTGCCGATGGCTCCGCTAAAAACAGTGGCTTGTATTTGCTGGCAAGCGAAACTAATTTTTCCAAGTTAGGGGTGGGCAAAGCCCCAGTGGCAGCGGGCAAAGGCTCGGGTGGGTTGCAGTATGACATCGTTCCTGGTAAACCCGATCAATCCATCTTACAGTTTCGCATCGAGTCGGTGCACCCTGGCATTATGATGCCTGAGTTAGGCCGTTCGATAACGCATGCAGAAGGAGTTACGTTGGTAAGGAAATGGATTGCAGAGATGAAGTGAGTGGGCGTCTCAACCTTTATTTTAAAGTGCAACAAAGAATTAAACAATAACCCCAATTACACCTAAAGAACAATAATATCAAATTTGTATATTTTAGATATGGAGACATTAACAATAGACATTGTAGATCCGAAAGCCAAAAGAATCATTGAGAACTTGCAAGACTTAAATCTTATTAGCATTCGGGATAATGACACTGTGAAATCTTTTCAGATCCTGCTGAATAGACTTAGAACTAAAAAGAAAGGAATCTCTTTAATAGAGATAACAAAGGAAGTCGAGTCAGTTCGGTCAAAGCGGTATGGCAAAAAGAATTGATCGTGTCATAATTGATACTAATATCTGGATTAGCTTCTTAATCACAAAAAACCTAAATACCTTAGACATTAGAGTAAAGACTGGAAAAGTTAAAATCATTTTCAGCCTTGAGCTTATGGAAGAGTTCGCCTTTGGTGGTGTTGTGTAAGGGGTAGCGGGTAAGGTCACCACCAAAACATCTGAATGCTTAACTTAAATTTCTTGCTTTAGAGATCGAGTATCAGAACTGAAGATTTGCATTAACGTTCGTGAAAAAGCACCAAGGTGAGCGGTCAATGAGAGTTTTAATTTGTTGATCTTCTGACAAGCTATTCCAGGATTCAATTCAACCTATTTCCTTTCCTTTAAAAATGTAGCAAGCCCAACCACATCATCGGTATTGATAATATCAACGTCAAGCGCCATCAACTTCGTCCAAGATTCAGGAAAATCGGGGATAGCCCAAAACCTGAAAGGCTTGTTTATAGCATGTGCGGCTTCGATAACGGCTACTAATTTTTCTTTATCACGCTGAGTCAACTTATCCTTGCCATTCCATTTCGAAAAACTTATAAAGCTGGCACTGATTAATCGAATTCTCTTTTGTTGATCGGGTGTGTAAGCAACTCCTGGCCTACCATCAAAGTTAATAAATTCTGGAAAGTTTTTCCAAAGAGCGGGGATGGGCATGTTTCCACTAACGGTTATCAGCAAGGTTTTACAAGTAATAAGGCGAGGATATTTTTTCAGCTTCGCTACTAATGTATTTAATGTTGCAATGCCTTCTGTTTTTAAGTCAATCATTAATGTTAATGACTGCTCCTTGTCCGCATAAGCAAAGCCGCCATTTTTCTCAATTAGTTTATCCAATGGCTTTAAGTAAAGTGCTTCAAGGGTTTTATCTTTTTGAATCTGTTTGCTCTCGTGAGCGACTAACAGATTATTGCCTTGCAAGAAAACATCCGCTTCAATAAAACCAACTTGTACTTCGTAAGCTGCGACTAGTGGAATTGGTTTTTCGTAATCGTTGTGAGCAAAAATTATAGAAGAACTTGGTTGGCTAAATCCTAAAAGAGAAATGAGCAAAAGTATAAGGATGGGAACTATGCGCGTCATAAATTCTTATTACCAAAAAATTGTATAAAGAGCTGTTAATATACCAAGTATTATGATCGAATAAATCGCAAAGCCTGGCGTTACTCTAAACATATTCTTGCTTACTTGTACTTCATGAGCCTCTTCTTTTTTCAACAAGCTCATAATAACCATAACAACAATAATTAATACAAATGTGATTGACATCCGGTCAAGAAAAGGATAATCAGGAAATGCACCATTCGTGTCCATCTCTGCGAATGGCTTCTGAAGTTTGAAGTAAATGTTGCCATTGATCAAGATCTGTGTCGGGATCGGAATCATCAATCAACTGATTTAAAAAATCAAAGGCCTCCCAAATGGGCATTTCTTTTTTATTGAAAGTCAAAAATTCATCGCGTTTCTTTTGAACAAAATCAAAAGTCTGAAAAGTATGATTCAACCGATAGAATTCACGAACCGTATCCCGTTCAGGATTATCATAGTTTCGATATTCCTCAGTGGTTTTTCCTTTGACAATTTTGTCGGGATCGGGATATCTCCTTAATAAATCTTCTTTCCATTCGTCCAGATTTTTTAGCGGACCAGTTTCCAATTGATTTTTCATAGCCGTGACTCACCTGATTTCACCACTAAATTGGAAAAAAAATTGGTATTATTTGGTATTGAAAATTATGGAAGGCTCCCGAATAAGGTCCAAAAGAAGTTATTTTTCGGTACAGTTTACTAGGAGAAAAATCTTCAAATCATCAGCCATACTAAAGCTGTTGCCACCAACTTCATAGTTGCGCCTATTAAGTGGAAACTCGCCCTTAAATAAATATCCGGTTGATTGTTTTTGAGCGGTGAATTCAAATTTTCTAAATCAAAAGAATAACTTTTCGAAGTGTTTTGGTGTGCGATTGCAGTGGTTTAAGATAAGATATAACCAAAAAAAATTTCGCATTACTATTGAAAGGTTAACTCAATAACGTAAAAATAATCTAGCAAGCATGTCCTTGCCTGAAAAAACATGATTCAGGAGCCAGCAAACTGTTACTGGCTCCTGATCAATCACAAAAATATTATTCAACAATGATTGTATAATGTGGAGTGGGATTTAGCGGACAGCTGTACACATATTTCCCTTTTGATAATTCCACCACTCCTGTTTTTGCACTTTCGCCATTCTTTAACAGCTTCGGTAAACCGGAATCCTTTAAAGCGGAAGTGAATTCTTTATTCTCCTTATCAGATTCTTTTTGCAAGAAGAAGGCAACTTCATGGTCAACGCCTTTGTTAACGACTTCAAATTGATAGCTTCCGGGTTTTAACTTGAGTTCTTTGCCTTCAAACTTTCCCGGTGTTTGTGTAAGCGTAATAGTCTTTACCTTATCTTGGCTGAAAACAGCCAAAGACGATAGCAAGATTAGAGCAAGAGCAATGATTAATTTGTTTTTCATAAATGAGGTTTTAAAAGTTATATACCTCAAATCATAATCAGAATTTAAAAGTTCGCTGCGCTTAGAGATACAAGTTGGTATGTCTTGTGCACGACAGGAATGGAGATTGTCAGATTTTTAACATCGGGTTGAACAATTACTTCGTTATAAGTGTTAATTTTAGTAATTATGAAAGTGATAAAGATAGTCGCACTCGCATTACTTCAATTTGCTTTGATCTCTTGCGATGGGCAAAAGAAAGCTCAGGACTCTGATGTTAGGCCTGTTGTTCTTAAAGCTCCGGCAGGGAAAGCAATAGCAGCATTTGCAGAAGGTTGCTTCTGGTGTTCCGAACATATTTTTGAAGCAGTGGTTGGTGTTGATTCGGCAGTGTCGGGTTATGCAGGCGGCACAACTAAAAACCCCACTTATGAACGTGTAAATACTGAAACGACAGGCCATGCCGAAACTGTTTTGGTTTATTACGATCCAAAAGTAATAAGCTATGAAGAGTTAACGAAAGTCTTTTTCACTTCGCATGACCCAACCACAAAAGACAGACAGGGACCTGATCGTGGTTCATCGTATCGCTCAATTTTATTTTACCTGACAAGCGAAGAGAAAGCAATTGCTGAAAATTCGTTGGCTGATTTTAAAAAATCCGGTCTATATAAAAATCCGATTGTCTCTGAAATAAAAAAACTAACTGATTTCACTCGAGCTGAAGGCTATCATCAGGATTTTATTGAACACAACCCGAATCAAAGTTACGTGCGTGGGGTTTCCATTCCACGCTTTGAGTTGTTTAAGAAAACGTATACGGGTAAACTAAAATAATTTTACAGTTCTCTAAGCTCAAAATCCTTTCCTTTTCCAAACTTGATGGTGTCTTTTAGGAGATAGCGTTCAAGTGTGTGCAGGTCTTTTACTTTGAAATCGCCATTGACTAAAATTCGCTCAATTTCAAACTCATATTTATCGCCCAGATTTATGAGGCGATATTTTTTACCAACACGGAGTACATCAAAGGAGAGGCCGGCCACCAGATTATCTTAATCGTGCTAATGACAATTTAAAACCAGGCAGCAAATCATCGCCTTCAATCTCGTTATCAAAACCTGAAATTTTGCTTACGGCAATATTAGGTTTATACACGTAGACTTTTTCGGCCTGTGGATCGATCAACCAACCTAATTGACAACCATTTTCAATCCACTTTTCCATTTTAGATTTCAATTGCAGAAGTGAATCAGAAGGTGATTTCAATTCAATAACAAAATCCGGGCAAACCGGTGCAAATTTTTCCTGCTCTTCACGTGTAAGCACATCCCACTTTGCTTTCGTTATCCACGATACATCTGGCGACCGCATTGATTTATCCTTTAATCGAAAGCCAGTTGCTGAATCAAATCCATAGCCTAGGTGAGCATTCTTTTCAGCCCATTGACTGAACATGCCTGTTAATTTGAAGTTTCGATTTCCGGTTAAACCGCCTGCTGGAGAGATAATAATTAATTGTTCGTTTTCATCGCGCTCAATTCTTAGCTCTTTGTTTGCTGCACAAAACGCAAACAGCTCATCGTCTGTCATCGGAAACTGCTCTGGGATCTTTAAAATCAATTCTTCCATAATCAAATTTAATGAAACCTGTTTACAAATCCTCTTCGCGCTCCAACATCAGGATAGAAGACTGTGGAGCGATAAAATATTTCTCACCTTCATACATAACTTCAATCGCACCTTTCTGAAGAAAGATTGCCAGATCACCTTCCTGTGCCTGAAGGGGTAAATATTTTATTTGTTCGTCTTTACCTTTCCATCGATCATCTTCATCGGCAGGCATGGGCAACGGATATCCAGGGCCAACTTTGATAACATAACCTTTTTGAATTTTTTCTTTCTCCTGCACGTTTAGCGGAAGGTATAAACCACTATCGGTTTTATCCGATTCTTTAGCAGGACGAATTAAAATTCGATCGCCTACTACGATTAACTTCTTAAGTTTATTATCTGCCGTCAATTTCATTAGTTAATTTTTTCGCGTTGCCTTAAAAGGATAGTTTGCTCCTCCGGCAGACATACCCCCGTCAATTTGATCCATATTGAGCGTGGCATCAAAGTAGACAGGCGTTCCTTCGAAATCAAATTCACCTGACATCTTCATGCTCTCCTCATTGTATATAAATTTATCGATGATGATCTCTCGATCACTCGTAACCATTTTTGCAGTATACGTCTTATCGATTTGAGAAACCGTTAGCACTCCGGTAACGTCTCCATAGGGCGTACTTGAAATTGTGCAGTCCCAGTTGCCAGCGGGAGCTGGCACCGAGGTGGTGGTTTTTGTTGAGGCGCATGACAATAAGATCAAACTGCCGAGTGCGAGGAAGAGTAATTTTTTCATAGTTTTTCTATATGTGGAGATTTTATGTTAACCGCTAATAGCTTTGGATTTCACCTTATTCTTTATCAAGTTAATGATTTCTTTTCGGTCTGCGGATGTAGGCACAAAAAATATGAATGTTGCTTCATTATCTAACTGGATGATAATTTTTCTGTGCAGAAATGGGAAAGAATAACCGCCTCGGATTTTTTTTATTTGATTAAAGAGAATAGCAAAATCTTTAACGAGATAATTGTACCGATATAGTTTGAAATACCACATGTTGTTTACAGCCAGAAAATCTTCATCAGAATAGACCTGAAAATCTACTTTTGTATCGTAAATACTGAAAGTACCCAAGACGGAAAATTTTCCAGGAAGTCCCGGGTTTGAGAGTGTAAAATCAGTATTAGTTTTTTGCAATAGTACTTCTGTCAACTCTTTTTCTTGTTGCCTTAACTTTTCATCCCTTGAGGCCATTGATTGGCAAAGACTAGTATGTGAAAACGTTAAAAGTGCGATAATTAAAAATTTCATAATTACGCTTAATAAGATCCATGAATTCTTAAACGAAGTTCTAACAGTCATTGGACCAATCAATTAGAGGTACACCCCCCTTAAACCAATTGTCCGGGCAGTATCCTGAGGCCCCAGCAATAATTCCACCCACAGCACCTACGCTAGCTCCCCAATATAAGCCAGCCCAACTTGCAGCGGTTATAGCCACCTCAGAAAGACCCTGAATTGTCGCCCAAGCTGCACCGACAGCAGCACCTATTATTACAACAGCTACGGCAGTTACAATTACTACGCCAACAACTATCCAAAACTTTTTCCAACTCCAATTTACCCGACCTGAATCCGAAGTTTGTTCTGCAGCGACCAATGAATTTATTATTGTTGGAATTGTTGATTTGTGAAATTCAAGATTAGAAAGAAGGGAAATTGCTTCTGCTTTAATAAGTTCTGAATCAGAACGAATTTTATCTTCTAATTCATTAAAACTTTTTATCACTTCATCCGAAACTATTTTTTTTTCAACTTCTAAACCACCCGTGGTTTGAGAATTCTGAATTGCTTTAGGTATTATATCGTTAATCTTTAGCATATAATCTTTAACGCCAACTGATATCGGAATGTCGTTTGCGGTCAATGTTCTCGCCTTTGGATCTTCGGTGAATACGGATTTAAAAAATTCACTATTTAGAACAGCATTCATGATTATTTGGTCATTCTTACTAAACATTGATTCAAAATTTTTGAGAAATTCTGTTTCCGGTGCGTTCTTTAACTTTTCTTTCTGTAAATCTATAATAGCTTTTCTGGTAAGTAAGGCATTAAACTTTTGCCCAGCATCTTTAATGACAGTCTTTGCACTATTATCAAGATCATGAATATTACTAGCATCTGGGCTAACTTGTTGTTGTTCGCAGTTAGTCATTAAAGCAAAAACACCAATTGTAATTGCTCCTCGAAAACTCAATTTAATTTTATATTGGTTGAAATTTAATTTTTGAATACTACCAAGTTAATCTACTTTTCTCGGCAGACAAGCTATTATTAAATTTTTTTTTGAATAATTGGGAATTGCGATCGTGACCGATCTCTAGTTAGTAAATAGGTCTCCTTGATTTTCATCTGATTCGATGTTCGAATACAAGGGCAATTTATTAATTTCTTTTACTAATAAACCATCCTGAATAGCAAATCCTTTTTGATTGGCCTCGCTTTGTATTTTTTCCGAATCAGCCTCCAATTCCTTTGTGCTAATTTGTCGGGCTCTTTTTTCTTGAGGAGGATTCAGTTTTTCTGATTTTTCAAACTCGGCTACTTTTTCTAAAATGTCTTTCGATAAATCGGCTTCACTGCGATACACAAGTTCAAAGAACTGTTTGGCAAAGAAACCGTCAATTTGAATTCTTCGTTTGGATAGATGCACGAACTTGCCAATTACCCGGCAAATATTTTCACGTTCTTCAGGGCTTAGTTGCTCAGCAAATTCGTATTCCTCAATCCGCTGAAGTGTAAGTATAATTGGCTCAATTGAATCAAGGGCAACTACATATACCGTGTAATCGCTCAGTTTGTATTCAAAGGTTTCTAAGTTCTCAAGCGTGTTGGAAGGAACGACAAGAAAGACCTCTCTACGCACATCTTCTTCCTTCACATATTTTATTGCGCTCTCGGCTTGTGCTTTTACATAATTAGGGAAATTTGAAAGATCATCGTTGGCTGGGCTCTTCGCATCAAAAATTATATACTCTTCATTTATCCGCAACGTGTTATCAGGTTTCCCTTTAAACGGAACTTTGTCTACATATTCTACGCCTGTTTTATTGCAGATGGTTCGAATTCTGTTTTTAACTTTTTCTTCGTGATTCGACCAGGTTTCTTTCAGCTTTTTGATGCGATCAATTTCAGTTTGATTCTTTTTATTTACTTCATCTTCGCGATCGCGAAGAATTTTTTCCTGAATTTGTTTTAATGACGAAATAGAATTGGAATGTTCTTTTTTTCTAAACTCATCATCTTTTTTAAGATTTCCATTTTCATCTCTTACTGCACGAAGTTCCTTTTCAAGATTTTGAATTTTTTCATTTACTAATGCAAGGTCGGTCGCTAACTTAGTACCTCTATCATAAAACTGAGTATTTCTTTCCGCGAGACGAGTAGCCTCTTGCTGCAATCCTTCTAACTTTTCTGATTGATTCTTATAATTATTTCTTGTTATCTCCAGCTCGGTGCTTACCCTATTGGCTGTATCTTGAAAATTCTTTGCGGCAGATTTTTCGAGCGAAATTAAATTTTCAAGTTTTATATTTTCTGCCTTCAGCGATTGGCCTTCGGAAAGTACTCGTTGTAGTTCGCCATTCGCTTCAATTAATTGAGACTTAACACTTCCCCATTGAAAGACTCGCCCCAGAAAACTGATTGTTTTCAGGTTTTCAAATAGCTTTTTAATTGAATCAAATGAGAATTCCATACCCCTCAAAACATGTTATTATCAGCAAAGTTAATTCATTTCGCATCGGGCGCAAGGCACTATTTTTAGGCAATTGCATGCAGATTGAGTAACTTTGAAGTCATTGAATTTCAATATTATGACAGCAACAATTACATCCAGCCAGGAGGCTATTCAGTTAGAGGAGAAATATGGTGCCCACAACTATCATCCACTTGAAGTTGTATTAAATAAAGGCGAAGGCGTTTTTTTATGGGATGTGGAAGGCAAACGCTATTATGATTTTCTTTCCGCCTATAGCGCAGTTAACCAAGGTCATTGTCATCCAGGTATTATCAATGCCCTAATAGAGCAGGCAAAAGAACTAACGCTCACCTCGCGCGCATTTTACAATGATAAATTGGGTGTAGCTGAAAAATATGTGTGCGAAACTTTTGGCTATGATAAGGCGCTGTTTATGAACAGTGGTGCCGAAGCAAATGAAACGGCCATAAAGCTTGCCCGCAAATGGGGATATACTAAAAAAGGAATTGCCGAAAATGAGGCAATCATTATAGCGGTGAAAAAGAATTTCCATGGGCGCACGACAGCTATTATCTCAGCTTCAACAGATCAATTGGCTCGTAAACATTTCGGACCATTCACACCCGGCTTCGAAATTGTTGAATATGATAATGTGCAGGCATTAGAAAAAGCGTTAGCTAACCCAAATGTTTGTGGGTTGTGGATTGAACCCATCCAAGGCGAAGCTGGTGTGTATGTGCCAAAAGACGGTTACTTAAAATCAGCGGAAACTTTATGTAAGCAGCACAATGTGTTGCTTATGATGGACGAAATTCAAACAGGCATTGCCCGCACGGGCAAAATGCTAGCATCCGATCACGAAAATGTTCGGCCTGATTTATTGATATTAGGCAAAGCCCTTTCAGGCGGGGTATTACCAATATCATTAGTACTTGCCGATGATGAAATTATGCTTGTGCTAAAGCCGGGCGAGCACGGATCAACCTTTGGCGGAAATCCATTGGCCGCGGTGGTAGTGATGGCTGCGCTTGATGTAGTAAAAGATGAGAAGCTAGCCGAGAATGCTGAACGACTTGGCAAACTTTTTCGCGATCGTATGAATGCTGTAAAAGCAAAAACGGATCTTGTTACGCTTGTGCGTGGCAAAGGATTACTTAACGCAATTGTTATTAATGATTCGCCCCAAAGCGAAACTGCCTGGAACTTGTGTTTAAAATTTGCTGAACAAGGATTGCTTGCCAAGCCGACTCATGGAAATATTATTCGCCTTGCACCACCTTTAGTTATTACCGAAGAACAAATGCATGAATGTTGCGATATTATCGAACGCTGTGTAATTGGGTTCGAAAGATAATTAATCAACTTTTTTAAATCTGGCTTTCTCTTCACTTCCGGCAAAAAGATAGAGGTTGAGATCAATTATTTTGAAGGAATTTACTAGCTGAATAGTTTCCAGAAACAACGCCTCGTTAACTCCACCACAGGCTTTACGTGTTGCGATAAGTGGTGCGATTGAAATTTGATTCCCTTGGATTTGATAAGACCCATTTATTTGATTGCAGCCACCGAAGCCAAAAATCTTTTTGTCAACATTATGAAATTCAAGCCGTGGCCGCTCGCCAACAAATAAGCTATCAGCCTTAACCTTGTTAAGAGTTTCTAAAACCCAGATATCATTTAACAGAACTGGCTGCGCAGGATAAGTTCCTACACGACTTAGGGTTTCATTTCCATTTGTGTTAACTATCTGTAAAGTCCAATCGGGCTGTATCCTAATTTTATTTGCGATTCGAGAACCACTAATTGTTATTAATGAATCTTTACCAACACTCCAGTTACCGTGCACTTCGAAAATACCATCTTCTCTACCAAGATAGGTAACGTGTTCAATAAAGGATGAATCAGAATTTATTTCTATCTGATACTCAATTGACACGCAGTCCACACAATATAAGGAGCCTCCATAATTGCCAATAATTTGTTGAGCAAGTACGGCCACATTAGTTTCTTTAGTTTCTTTCTGAGAACAACTAAATACTAAAAGACCAACAGAAAGAAGTATGGCATTCTTCATCATGCTGAAATTACACCAAGTTTAATAAGATCATTTTTTAATTGCTCGGGCGATTGAAAATGAATACCCGGTAAGCCTACCGATAACGCGCCATCAACGTTGCGTTTGTTATCATCTATAAATAGAGCATTTTCAGGTTTTACCTTGTGGCGTTCAAAAAGAATTTGATAAAATTCAGGGAAGGGTTTTCTTGTTTTTTCATGACCAGAAACTACAATTCCATCAAACCAATGTAGGAACTCAAATTTATCGAGTGCCCACGGAAATGTTTCGGCAGACCAGTTTGTAAGCGCATAAAATCTATATTTTTTCTGATCGATAAGTTGTTTGAAAATATCTACTGTTCCTTGAATAGGCCCATTCATGGTTTCTTGCCAGCGGCCATACCAAGCGCGGATGGGCAGCTCATGTTCTGGAAATTTTTCAAGCAATTCGTTTGTAGCGTCTTCAAAAGAACGACCGGCATCTTGTTTTTCATTCCAGTCATGCGTGCAAATGTTTTCTAAAAACCAGGTTATCTCATCTTCGGTTTTAAAAATCTTGCGGTATAAATAGCGCGGGTTCCAGTCAATCAGTACTGCGCCCAAGTCAAAGATTATTGTATCGGTATTCTTCTTCATTGTCGATTATCGTTTTCCAAAAGCCCATCGTAAAAAGTGCGGCAATGCTTCGCCCCAGGTTTTTAAATTATGTTCTCCGTCTTTTAGTTCCATATATTGAATATCATGAAAAGGGCGATACCCTTTTTTTGTTAATTCCACAATCAAGTCGAGTGTATCATCAACCGAATCGATAACTCCATTCTTATTGCGATCGCTTGCTTCATCCATTAAGCCGGTTTGAAACCAGAATTTAAGACTCGGTTTATACTTACCTTTTTTTACCTGCTGAAGCATGATGCGATCGTGGTGGTCAGAGTAGAATCTACTTTTCGCATCGCGTTTACGCCACCAAAACGATCCACTAAAGGCACCTACTTTACCAAAGTAGCTTTCATGCCAGCCAATGTCGAACGCGGAGAGACCGCCTAATGAAAATCCGGCTATCGCTCGCTCTTGCCAGTCGTCAGTAATTGAATATTGATATTCCAGGTATGGAATAAGTTCAGTCATTATAAAGCGAGTATAGTCCTTTGCCTTTGCCCCGCGCATTTTAAAATCGGGTTTGTGAGCAACTCCATATTCCTGCATTCTGTCGCCAGCGTGCACCCCCACTGCAATTATACCCTCAATTTCTTTGGAGGTGGTCAGCGATTCTAAAGTTTGCTTAAGTTCAATGGCCTGGCCATCCTGGCCATCATTGATTATAAGCAACGGATATTTCTGTACACCCTTTTTATAATCCGGAGGCAAATAAATATCAACAACTGTATCCCGCCCAAGTAATTTAGAATGGATATTGTGCAGGGTTTCGAGCTGGTACAAGGTTGGGGTGACGAGGGACGACAAATAATTGTATTTAGATAGTTGTTTTCATTATAATATTTCTCAATTTAAAACGGAAATACGGTTGCAAAAATAGGAGTTTAATTGAATCATTATGCCTCACGAACAGTATCATAAATGGTATTCGCCACGCCTCAGTCGCGATATTGAAGTGTTGTCATTCGGCACGCGAGGCTACCCGATTATTTTATTTCCCACTTCCATGGGCCACTTCAATGAGAATAAGGATTTTAAATTGATCGATAGTGTTTCGTGGTTTTTGGACGAAGGCTTGGTAAAAATTTATTGTCCCGATGGAATTGATGAAGCAAGTTGGTACAACAAAAACATTCATCCGGCCGACCGGGTGCGCAATCATATTTGGTATGACGAAATGTTATTGCAAGAACTTGTTCCGTTAGCTCAGCGCGAAACTGGCGTAGGCCGAGTTGCCACAGCAGGTTGTAGTTTTGGTGGCTATCATGCAACTAACTTTGCCTTTAAACACCCGGAAGTAGTGAAGTATGTTTTTAATATGGGGGCGGCTTTTGATATTAAGGATCAGATGGACGGCTATTATGATGATAATGTGTACTTCAATAATCCACCCGATTATATTCCCAATTCACAAAATCCTTATTATGGCGATATGTATGTTGTGCTGGGCACAGGCACGAACGATATGTGTTGGGATGCTAATGTAAAGATGGCCAATGTTCTGCAAAATAAAGGCGTAAACTATTGGCTCGATGTACGCCATAATGCACAGCACGATTGGCCCGCCTGGCGCGAAATGTTTCCGCATTATTTGTCGCTTATAAAATAGATTATGGTAGTTAGACTTTTTTTTTGCTGCTTAATTGTTGCTACGGGTGTTGATGCAGCCGCCATAAATTCAAGTGAAGCAATTGAGATTGGCGGTATAAAGCAATGGATTAAGCTTGATGGAGTAGACGATCAAGCACCGGTTTTGCTTTTTCTCCATGGTGGCCCAGGCAATTCAGTCATGAGTTATTCGGACCGGTTTACTGCAGAATTAAAAAAAAATTTCGTTGTTGCATTATGGGATCAGCGCGCGAGCGGACAAACAGCCGAGCTAAATAAATCATCTCAGCCTCTAACCGTTTCACTTTTTGTGAGCGATGCTATTGAAGTGATTGAGTATCTCAGGAATAAATTTTCAAAGACAAAAATTTACTTAGTCGGGCACTCGTGGGGTGGATACCTGGGTATGAGGGTAGCTATTGAAAAGCCAGAATTGCTGGCTGGATATTTTGCATTAAGTCCAATGATAAACCAATTAGAAAGCGAACGACTTTCTTTACAGACTATGCATGACTCGGCAATAAAGACCAACAATTTAAAACAACTGGCCGAGCTTTCGCAGATAAAAATTCCATTTGAAAATGGAGATCAATTATTTTATCATCGAAAATGGTTGAGCAAAAAAATGGGATCTACCTCGCCTACTAAAACAAAAGTTGATAGCTGGGCAAAAACATGGCTTGCCGTGTTTAATGAAGCATCAAAAACCAATTTTATTGCATCGGCACCTGAGATAAAGTGCCCCATTTATTTACTGATAGGCAGCAACGATTACCAAACATATTATAAATTGGCCGAAACTTACTATGAACAAGTTATTTGCACAGGAAAAAATTTATATTGGTTTACCCACTCTGCGCATAACCCGCACTTGACGGAGTCTGAAAAATTTCAAGAGATAATAATTAGTATGTTGAATAAAAACTAAAATTTGAGTTATGAAAAAGATTGGAATCTTGCACGGTATGGAGCGCTCTTTCCCCGAAGCCTTTGTAGAGCGAATAAACAAAACGGGATTAAAGGATATAATGGCTGAGCCCGTGCTCATTGATATGGTATCTCAAGCTGAGCCAACCGATTATGCAGTGATCATCGATCGTATTTCGCAAGATGTTCCTTTTTATCGAGCCTATTTAAAAAATGCAGCCATCTCAGGAGCGGCTGTTATAAACAATCCATTCTGGTGGAGTGCCGATGAAAAGTTTTTTAATAATGCACTGGCAGTTAAGATTGGTGTGCCGGTTCCAAAAACTGTTATACTTCCTTCGCACGAGCGCCCAACGGATACAGGCGATAATTCTTTTAGCAATTTGAAATTTCCATTGAGCTGGGAAAAAATCTTTGAACACATTGGTTGGCCTGCGTACATGAAGCCTCATGCAGGTGGCGGATGGAAAAGTGTTTACAAGCTGAATAACATGGACGAGTTCTTTAAATCATACAGTGAAACGGGTCAATTGGTAATGATGCTGCAAGAGGAAATTATTTTTGAAGATTACTTCCGTTGCTATTGCTTGGGCAGAAAGCATGTACGAATTATGCAATACGAACCAAGGAATCCTCATCACCTTCGCTATCAAAGCAGCAATGGTCCTGCTTCAGCAAAAATGTTGAAGACAGTACATGATTATGTGTTGCAGATTTGTAATTCATTGGGCTACGATTTTAATACCGTTGAAATGGCTGTTCGAAATGGCGTACCGTATGCAATTGATTTTTGTAATCCCGCGCCCGATGCTGAAGTAACTTCGGTAGGTCAGAAAAATTTTGATTGGGTGGTAGAACATGCTGCAAAGATGGCAGTTGAAAGAGCACAAATGCAGAAACCCGGTGTTGATAATCTTACGTGGGGAACATTTGTAACCAACTCGGTGGCAAATATTAATATGCCATTGGCTAAGGCCAAACCTCTTGCTAAAAAAGAAGCAAAACCAAAATCGGGAAAGAAATAAATATTAATTGAACGAGTCGGTTATGGAAAAATTTACGCTGGGAGTTGAAGAGGAGTACATGGTTATCGATCCGCACACACGAGAGTTGGCTTCGCATGATCAAAAAATTGTGGAGCTGGCAGCACACATCATCAACGACAGCGTGAAAGCTGAAATGCATCAGGCCGTTGTAGAGGTGGGAACGGGAATATGCAAGGATGTAACCCAAGCACATCAGGAGATTTGCCATTTGCGTAAAGTTGTTTCAGAAGTGGCAGGCACCTTAGGGCTTAAGATTGGTGCTGCTGGTACGCATCCATTTTCACACTGGAGCAAGCAGTTAATTACACCCAATCCTCGCTACGATGCAATTGTGCAGGAGATGCAAGAAGCTGCACGATCTAATTTAATTTTTGGCCTTCATGTGCATGTAGGCATCAATGATAAAAATATGGCTATCCATATTCAGAATACTGTGCGATATTTTTTGCCACACATCTATGCGCTTTCGTGTAACTCACCTTTTTGGGAAGGTCGCAACACAGGATTCAAATCATTTCGCACAAAAGTATTTGATAAATTTCCACGCACCGGTATCCCTGATCGTTTTGAAAATTGGGACGACTTCAAAAACTATGTGAACCTTCTTATCAAAACCAATTGTATTGATAATGCAAAAAAGATTTGGTGGGATGTACGCGTGCATCCATTTTTTGATACCATTGAATTTAGAATTTGTGATGTGCCCATGCGCGTGGAAGAAACCATCGCCATTACAGCAATCTTTCAGGCGCTGGTGGTTAAGTTATATAAACTAAGACTTCAAAATATGAGTTTTATTTTATACACACGGGCATTAATTAATGAAAATAAATGGCGAGCCTCGCGCTATGGTCTTGATGGTAAGCTCATAGATTTTGGTAAACAAATAGAACTTGACACCCGTGTTTTAATTGTTGAACTACTTGATTTTGTAGATGATGTAGTGGATGAACTTGGCAGCAGAACTGCTATCAATTATATTCGCACGATATTAGAGCATGGAACGGGAGCCGATCGTCAATTGGCTGTTTATCAAGCGACCGGCAGCTTGGAAAAAGTAGTCGATTATATTATTGAAGAGACCGTACTTGGAATTTAACAGGAAGACGTGGCTGAAGAAAATAAAATAAATATTGCTGTCCTTGATCTTTACAATGGCGAAGCCAATGAAGGCATGCGCTGCATTCGCCAACTAATTGAAGAGTTTGAAGCTGATTGCCATTTACTGGTAAACTACAAAGTCTTTGATGTGCGTTTGAAGAACGAGATTCCCGATCTTACTTATGATATCTATATCTCTACGGGTGGGCCAGGCAGCCCGGTTGAGAGTATTGGAACGGCATGGGAGAGCAATTTTTTCAACTTAATGGATTCAATTCGTTCGAATAATAGAAGAAATCCGGAAGTTAAAAAACATGTTTTATTGATCTGTCATAGTTTTCAGATTTATTGCAGGCGATATGGCTATGGCGAAGTTTCTAAGCGAAAGTCAACTTCATTTGGTGTAATGTCGGTTCATAAAACCTTTGAAGGTCATCACGATCCACTTTTTCGTTCTTTGGACGACCCGATGTGGGCGGTCGATTCTAGAGAGTACCAAATCATTCAGCCAGACGAGAAAAAATTCAACGATGACGGTGCGGCTATTCTTTGCATAGAAAAATATCGACCCCATGTTGATTTAGAGCGGGCAATAATGGCGATCCGATTCGATGAAGCAATTGTGGGAACGCAGTTTCATCCTGAAGCAGATGCGGTTGGCATGCGCATGTATCTCTTACGCGATGACAAAAGGAAATTTGTAATTGAACGGTACGGTGAAAAGAAATATTGGGATATGCTGGATCATTTAAATGACCCTGATAAGATAATGCTTACCTATTCAACTGTAATTCCGCGCTTCCTTATGATGGGTTTGCAACATCGGTTAAGTTCAGTCTCCTTATGATTGAGTCAGTCCGCAAAATTTTTAATCAACAATTCTCTGAAAAAAAATATGCAGACTTCTTAGCCGATTTGGATCGGGAGTTCAATCACAAAATAACTTTTAGGGTTGCCGAAACACCAGTCTTTGTCGGCAAAGAATTTAAACAAAAGCTTTTTAAAGCGGCTGATGAAATCATAGACTTTATTGTTCAGCCTGGTTTTAAAAAAGCTATGCAACCTGCATTGCCCGATTCATTGCGAGTGCCTAATGAAGATGTGCATACTCTGTTTCTGGCATTAGACTTTGCGGTTTGCACCGATGGGAGCGATGATCTTGTCCCCAGACTAATCGAAATGCAAGGTTTCCCCTCGATGTTTGGATATCAGGATTTACTTGGTAATAAGTTTCGCCAACATTATAAGCTGCCTTCCAATTTTGAATTTCATTTTAATGAAACTTCAGAGTCTTACTGGGCACAACTTCGCAAGGCAATTGTTAAAGAGCATGACCCCGAAAATGTTATCCTACTAGAGATTGATCCGCTAAAGCAAAACACAGCCATCGACTTTCTGGTTACACAGCATCACTTGGGTGTTCAACCGGTACATTTGGGTGACGTAATTATCCGCAACCGAAAACTTTTTTATAAAAAAAATAAAGTTGAAGTCCCTATTCACAGAATTTATAACCGTGTAATTTTTGATGAGTTGCTAGCAAAGAAAGATCTCAAAACGGATTTTCATTTAACGGAAGATGTTGATGTGGAGTGGGCAGGTCACCCCAATTGGTTTTATTACATCAGTAAATATACGATGCCGTTCCTTACCAGCACTTCGGTGCCTGACTGTAAGTTTTTAAATGAATACTCAGCGCTTCCTTCTGATTTAGATCAGTATGTCCTCAAGCCATTGTTTTCATTTTCAGGAAGCGGTGTAATTTTTAACGTAACCGAAAAAGATATCTTAGAAATTGCACAGAATGAAAGGCATAATTTTATGCTTCAACGCAAAGTGCATTACCAACCCGTGGTTCAGGCACCCGATGGATTAGTGAAAACTGAAATCCGGTTATTGTTTTTGTGGGATGAAGGGGCAGCTCGACCAAAGCTGATAACCAACTTGGCACGCTTAAGCCGTGGTGATATGATTGGCGTGAAGTACAACAAAGATAAAACGTGGGTAGGCGGCACCGTTGGCTTCTTCGAAAAATAAGTCATGTCTAGTCATCACATTGTGCGCGAAGATCAGGAACCCGCTTTGCTGATTTTGAATGCCCATGCAATCCCTTTTGCGAAAATTCAGGAACTGCTTGAGTGGATGCCAACCGTGCTTGTTGCGAAAAGCGAGATTGAGACTGTTTTAAGTTGGGGCATAAAGGTGGATGTATTCATTGCGCCAGCGTCCGAGATAATCTTTTGGGAAGAAAAACTAGTTGACCAATTTCCGATTAAAATTATTTCTGATGATTCCGATGGGGACTCGTTAGCAAGAGCCTTCAAATTTTTAATGAGTAGCAAAGCGAAGGCAATTAATTGCTTACTGAAGACAAAAGATCAACTGAGTAAATTGGAAGTGTATCCTCAGGTAGATATTGAGGCATTTGTTGACGGCAAGCGGTGGAGCTGGATAAAGTCGGGCAAGTTTGAAAAATGGCTGACTTCAAATACTAAGCTTTATACTTATCCAGATGGCAAAATTATAGAAGTGAAGCGAGATGGAATGTTCTCTTTGATTAGCGAACGGTCTTTTTGGGTGGGAGAAGATTTAGTTTGATTTTCTGCCGTTAACAATCCTTTCCTTTCCATCAATATCTTTTATGATTTTAACATCAGCAAAGTTAGATGCTTTCATTAACCCCATTACTTCTTTTCCAAAATGCTCATTGATCTCGAACCAAAGTGAGCCGTTGGTTGAAAGTGCATTTTTGCTTTTCTGAATTATTGATTTATAAAAAGCCAAGGGATCATTTTTAGGTGCGAACAAAGCCAAGTGAGGTTCAAACTCCAGCACGTTAAGTTTCACTGTACTTTTCTCTTCAATGGCTATATAAGGCGGATTGCTAATAATTAAATCAAAGGCTTCGGTTAACTCAGCATTCAAAATATCATGTTCAATAAAATGAATGGGAGCTTTATGCAGCATTGCATTTTCCGTGGCACAGTCTAAGGCAGTTGGGCTTATATCGGAAGCTGTAACAGTTGCATTTTTAATTTCCAACGCGAGTGAAATGGCAATGCAGCCGCTACCTGTTCCAATATCAAGTATGCGAATCGGATTAGTATTTCCAATTCGGCTTTGGATTATCTCATGTATCAGTAATTCGGTTTCCGGTCGCGGAATTAAAACAGCCGGGTTGACTTTAAAAGATCGACCAAAGAAAAATGCTTCTTTCAAAATATATTGAATGGGTTCCTGATTGTTAATGCGCTCAATGCATAAGTTCAACTCAGGCTGATTAACGGTATGAATTAGTTTACCTGATAAAACATCCGTTTTTGTAAGTCCGAATTTATTTTCGAGCAGCAGATAAATAATACTCTGAATTTCGGCTTTCTCCTCGTTAAGAGTTACTCGACTTATCAGATCGTTAAGAAGTTCTTTGGAATTGGTCATCTTGAAAATGATCTTTGCAAGGTAAGTATTACGCATGACTCCAGACGAACTTTTGATGCAGCGCACATTTGAACTAGCCAAATTAGGGCAGGGTTCAGTGAGCCCAAATCCATTGGTAGGTTGCGTAATTGTAAACGATGGAGTTGTAATAGGTGAAGGTTGGCATAAGCAGTATGGCGAACCGCATGCTGAAGTAAATGCCGTAGCCATGGTAAAAGATAAAAACTTGTTATCCGGATCTACCGTGTATGTAAATCTGGAACCGTGTTCTCATACCGGAAAAACTCCACCCTGTGCAGATTTGCTGATTAAGCATCTAGTTAAAAAAGTAATTATCTCAAATGTTGATTCAAATCCATTAGTTGGTGGAGCCGGAATAAAAAAACTCACGGAAGCTGGAATTGAAGTTGTTACCGGAGTGCTCGAGCGCGAAGGGCGTCAATTGAATAAAAGATTCTTCACATTTCATGAAGCCCAACGACCGTACATTATTTTAAAATGGGCTCAAACGGCCGATGGATTTATTGCTCGAAGTAATTATGAATCGCGGTGGATTAGCAATGAGTTCTCAAGACAGCTTGTACATAAATGGCGCAGCGAGGAAGATGCGGTTTTGATAGGCACTAAAACAGCAGCGCACGATAATCCAAAATTAACGGTGCGCGATTGGTCGGGCCGCAATCCAGTAAGAATTGTGATCGATCGCTTTTTGCGCTTACCTGATAAGTTGAATTTGTTTGATGGCTCGGAACGAACGATTTGTTACAATTTACTTAAGCACGAAGAGCACGCTAACCTAAAACTAATTCGACTCGATGAAAAGGATTTTTTGATTTCCATGCTTGATCATTTGATGAAAGAGAAAATTCAGTCGTTGATTGTAGAGGGCGGAAGTCTGACTTTATCACTATTTATTGAAGCCGGGCTATGGGATGAGGTTCGGGTATTTTCCTCATCCAGATTATTTCACGAAGGCATTTCGGCTCCATCGTTTAAGGGAGATTTAATTGCGGAAGAAAAAATTGATTCAGATATGCTGAAAATTTATGAGCCTGCAAAACTAAAATCGCACCAGTAGTTTTGCTTGCGTTCCATAAAAATGCAAAGTAGGTTTTATCCTGCTTGTAGTTTTTTGATTATAAAGCTCCAAAGCGCCAAATGCTCGTCCTTTAAACGCTCGATTGAAGGGGATAGAGGCCAAAATTAATCCGGCACCGCCAATAGCCAAGCTCCATTCAGGATCACCGCCCACCACGGCCGTGCCTATAGGGAATCCAATTAAAAGCCCACCAGCAAATCCCAGCACTCCAGCAATGTTATAATTGGCCTTAGCTTTTTTAAACTCTTCGAATGCTACTGGATTTGTCTTTAAAATGTTAAGAACCTGTTTTGGACTTAGAACCAATGTGTCCATTTCAAAACGTACACCACCAAAGGTTTTATACATTTTTATTTCTTGGGCCTGGCTTATACCAACAAGCGGAAAGCACACCAAAACGAACAGGAGTAGTGGTCTCATTGATAAAAATGTATTTAGCTAAGGCGTTTAGCCACTTCATCCCAGTTTACCACATTCCACCAATTGGCAACGTATTCGTTGCGCTTGTTTTGATACTTAAGGTAGTACGCATGTTCCCACACATCCAGGGCAAGTAATGGAGTGCCTTTTAATTCGCTGATGTCCATCAACGGATTGTCCTGATTGGGTGTTGATCCTATCTTCAACGCATTTCCATCCTTCACTAACCAGGCCCACCCTGAACCAAAGCGAGTCATGGCAGCCTGAGTAAATAATTCTTTGAATTTATCAAGAGATCCAAAAGTAGACTGAATAGCATCAGCAACTTTTCCTGTGGGAGGTGCACCGCTTCCGGGTCTCATCACCTGCCAGAAGAAATTATGATTCCAGGCACCGCCTCCATTGTTGCGTGCTTTCGCAGATAGTTTTGAGGTGTTGGAGAAGAATTCTTGTTCGGCTGAAAAAGTAATATTTTCTGCGGCAATTGCATCGTTTACATTTTTGATGTAGGCCGCATGATGCTTACCATAATGAATCTCCATGGTCATGGTATCGATGTAAGGTTCCAGCGCATTGTTTGCATAAGGAAGTGGTATCTGAGAAAACTGAATGGGCGGATTTATATTTTCTAATGCGAATAAACCAGTTGGCTTTACGATGAGTGGTGCGGCCATGGCTAACGAGGTGGCGATTGATTCCTTAACAAACTTTCTTCTATTTATTGATTTCATGGTGATTTTGAATTTAAGTTGCTTTCTCGCGAAAATCTTGCCTGACCGGGCACGATAAGTAAATTTACCCAAAAATAATTAGCTTGCATTAACCCTATAATTCTACCCTTATGGCGGAAATACTCTTTGATACTATTCCCTCACTGGATCTTGCTGATTTTACCAGTGGCGACCCAATTAGAAAAGCAAAGTTTATAAAGCAGTTGGGTGAGGCTTATAATAGTATTGGTTTTATTGCAATTAGCAATCATTACCTCACCGATGAATTATCGGCTCAGCTTTACGCGATTATAAAAGAGTTCTATGCCCTACCGGACTCCATAAAACAAAAGTATGAGATACCTGACTTAGCTGGTCAGCGCGGGTATATTGGTAAAGGAAAAGAGCACGCAAAAGGTAGAAACACGGGTGACCTGAAAGAGTTTTATCATGTTGGTCAGGTAGTGTTGGATAATGATCCCATCAAAAAAGAATATCCGGATAATGTTTGGCCTATAGAACTTCCCAACCTTGAGACAATTGCGTTAGATGTTTATAAGCGACTGGAGAATACCGGGGTGCAAATGCTTCGCGCAATAGCGCTCTATCTTAATCTTCCTGAAAACTATTTTGATGCTAAAGTACATCATGGCAATAGCATCCTTCGGCCCATCCATTACTTTCCAATTGAAGATCCTAACTCGGTACCCGAAGATGCTGTACGCGCAGCGGAGCATGGAGATATAAATCTTATTACACTTCTAATGGGTGCCAGCGCTGATGGGCTGCAGGTATTGCGCAGAGATGGAAAATGGATTTCAATTACTGCCTTACCTGAGCAATTGGTTGTGAATGTTGGCGATATGTTGGAAAGGTTGACAAATAAAAAATTAAAGTCAACAATACATAGAGTTGTAAATCCGCCTCGGGAGCTGATGAATCATCCGCGCTATTCAATACCTTTCTTCATGCATCCACGATCTGAAATGGATCTCACAGCATTACCATCATGTGTGGATGAAAGTCATCCTAAATTATGGGAGAATACTACGGCTGGTGAATTCCTCAATCAACGGTTGAAGGAGATTGGACTAAAAAAGTAAATCGGAAAGTATGGTACAGCCGATCCGCTTTATCATCTTTCTTAAGGACATCTTACTGCTGTCTGTTACTTGTTTTGGTGGACCGCAGGCTCACTTCGCTCATTTCCAAAAGACGTTAGTAAAAAAGAGAAACTATATTTCTGATGAAGACTTGATTGAACTCAATGCATTATGCCAGGTTGTTCCAGGTCCTACATCTACGCAAACATTATCTGCCATCGGGTATCGGTTAGGCGGAGCCAAGTTGGCTTATCTCACGCTTCTCATTTGGTTGCTGCCTTCTATGGCAATTATGACAACCGTAGGAATTCTGGTAAGTAGTTTTGAAACAAAAAATATTTCACTCGCTTTTACCCGATTTATTCAGCCCATGGCTGTTGGTTTCATAGCGTATGCCGCTTACTCAATCACAAAAAAAACAGTAACAACAAAAAGAGGGTTGGTGCTTATGATTTTAGCGGGCATCGCTACTTATTTCATTAAATCACCGGTTGTATTCCCGGTTGTGCTACTAGTTGCAGGATTATTTACAGCTCTGAATTACAAAGCCCATCCGCGCGAAGAGAAGAAAAAGATTGATGTTTCGTGGGCTAATTTTTTACTATGGGCAGGCGTATTAATTTTTGCGGCTATTCTGGGCGGATTAACTAAGAAGATGCCTGAGTTCTTGCCCATACGTTTGTTTGAAAATTTTTATCGAAATGGAAGTTTGATTTTTGGCGGTGGCCAGGTATTGATACCCATGCTCTACACAGAATTTGTGCAATATGCGCCAAAACAATACCTCAGCCCTGAAGAATTTCTTTCAGGGTATGCGTTTGTGCAAGGATTACCGGGGCCGGTATTTTCATTTAGTTCTTATATAGGGGCGCTTGCCATGCGCGATTATGGTGTTTGGGGTGCAATTATTGGCGCCATTATGTCTGCCGCAGGTATTTTTCTTCCAGGTACATTCTTGATTTTCTTTCTTATCAGGATATGGGATAGCCTAAAGAAATTCCGACCTATTCGTGCATCGTTGGAAGGCATCAATGCGGCTAATGCTGGCCTTGTTGCCGCAGCAGCAATTCTACTCTTTCAGCCGCTCATTTATGAACAACCCATTCGTTTGGTTTTGTTGAATGGCCTTTATACAATTACCACGTTCGGCCTTACAGCGTTTACTAAAATTCCATCCTGGGCAATTATTCTTATAGGCTTAGTGTGCGGATTGGTGCTCTAAAAATTCGGTCATAAAAAAAGCCCTAACTTATTGTCAGGACTTCTTATTTATCCGATTAAGTGATTAGCCTAATTTGAAAATAATTGGAATAACCATTTTTTGGCGCACTGGCTTTCCTCTTTGCTTACCTGGCTTCCATGCCGGGGCGCTTTGCACAATTCTCACAGCTTCCTCATCGCAACCAGCGCCAATTCCTTTTATTGATCTTACGTCAACAATAGTACCATCACGATTTACAACAAACTCAACGAAAACCCTTCCTTCAACACCCATTCTTCGAGCTTGAGCAGGATACTTAATTTTTTCGCTCACGAATTTGTAGAAAGCGGGCATACCACCTTTCGGTGTAGCGGTTTCCTCCACCACACTGAATATTTGATCCACATCTTCCTTCTCTTCTACCGGAGCAACTATAATTGTTTCAACTTTAGTTTCTTCCGTTACTTCAACGTCAAACTTTAGATTTAAATCTTCTTTGATTTCTTCTTCATCAGGCACTTCAACAATTTGTGGTTGTTGGATAACCGGAGCTGGTGGAGGTGGCTGTTCTGTAGGCGGCACTTCTAACATTTCTTCAAAAACGTTAGCACTTTTTCCCTGTAGGTCAAGTAGACTTTCATCGTAATCTTTCCAAGTAAATGCTGTGAGTGTAATAACCATCGTTATCAATAAACCGATACTAAAGAAAAGAGCGGTCTTTCTCGTTAAATCGGCTTTTTCTGTCTTTTTCGCTTCCATAGTACTTAAATTACTGGTTAAGGAATTTCAAATATAATAATAGAATCCACCGATGACCATCCAGTCACAGAAAATCCGGAAAATTTTTTATGGTTTTTACTTACGAGTGCCGTAGAATAATGTGAAAAATACAGTTGGGAACACAGATTTGTTCTCTGCAGTAGGCATCAGGATAACTTTGTTGAAGTAAGAATCTACTAAAACACCCACCTCAAATCCTGTTACCTGACTCTTTAAAAAGCCCAATTCAAAATTTAAAGCAGCCTTTAAATTGACTCCTAACTGCAATTTTGAATCTCCAATTCCCTCAAAAATATTACCGGAACCTAAAATATTATTGAAGGAGTGATTCGGGTTATTGGGGTCGTATTGTTCGTGTTTGGAAGTAAAAAAACTATTGTCAACCGCTCGCTCAATGTAGTATGGAGCTACTATCCCTAAACTTGGCCCCCCGGCAAAAACGGCTTTAATTTCTACTCCTTGCTGCGGGGCCTTGGTAAACAAAATGAAATCGCGGCCATATTGAAACCGGAGGGCATAGAGATAATTACTCTTTCCGTAGATAAAGGCATTTCCTGTATAGCCCGAATTGTACCTGGCTTCTTGTGGATTTTTTACATTCATTATCTCAAGACCAAAAGTCTCCAGCGTGTTATCAGTCAGTTTACGGGCTTTTTTAAATGTAAACCCACCAATTAACCCGCCAGCCGAGTTTTTATTAATACCCCACGTAAACTCCGAATTATATTCGTAGCTATCCTGAGTTTGAGCCCAAGTTGGAGCATTGGCAAGTATGCCAATAACAAAAAATAAAAAGTTAATTCCCTGCTTCATTCCTCGAAATACTTCCTTTGTTGAAAGGATAAATTTAATCTATCTAACGCACAAACAATAACCTTGTTATAAGTCGTAAATCCTGCAATAGCATATTTACAGGTATGTGAGATAAACAAAACAGGGAAATCAGATCACTTAATAAACCCTTCGAGACTAATTTTTAGCAGGGCTCATCGCATTCAATTCATTTTGTATTGAAGCAAAAGAAATTTCGAAGTGCGACTTATCATACACTGATTCTCCGTTTTTTATTATCAAAACCTGTGGCGATTGATGTTCAACCTGAAACCGATCGGCAATGCTATTGGATATTTCCCTAAAGGAAAGCAGATCTAAATAATAAGGTTTCACATTTTCTAACTCTTCACTCTTCCAATTTCTTTCTAACCGATCGAGCGCAGTGCGGCTGATTGAGCAACTTGTGCTGTGTTTGAAAATCACTACTGGTTCTGTATTTGATTCTGTTTGAATAGTGTCTAGTTGACTTTTGTTTGTGAGTTTAATCCAGTTCATGTTAATCGTATAAATCTTTCCAGAGTTCCTTTTCCTTTTTATCGTAACGTGGCCTGTGCACTTTGTCTTTTACGGCTGCCGGCTGCATGTTATTTTTCTTGAATAGCTTCGTCCATAACAACTTAAAATCTGTCATTATAGTTCGCTCGCCCTTCACATTGTTTCCTTTGCCATGCGCAAACTCAGCATCGGGAAAATGCTTTTTGTGGTTATACTTATTCATTTTAATGTTGCCTTGATAATCGCCAATGCGAGCCGAGGCGCGGCTAGGAGCTATCACATCCAACGCGTATTTATTACTATGTGGATTATGACGATAGTTTCTAGTGAGTCTCGTTTTACCAGCAAATGAAGTAGCCTGCTCAAAAGATTTAGTATTCTTAAGCGTTTTCAACGATCCATCAGCACTGCTTGGGTTATGTTTGTAATCCCAAATAATTTTTATGCGCCCAGTGTATTCACTCGCTTTAATAGTTGACTTAGTGGGGCCAACACCTGGCATTGATCCCTTTACAGCTTTTGGTTTTGTGCCTGTATCTTTTTGCTTCACGCGAACCATTAACCCATTTACCTGATAGGTATTTTCATAAGGCGCATGTTTCTTCAACGCCTTCTCGTTAGCATTTGGGTTCCGAACATATTCTCGCTTCAAAAGTGGTAGTTTAGTTTTTCCTGAATAGTTAATGTCTTGATCGCCAGTAGGTATTTTTGGAGGCAATGGTTTGCCATTGTTGTTCCAGAGCTGTCCACTTATACTACCACCACCTTTAAACGGTTTTTGTGCTTTGTAATATCCGGTAAAGTCATATCCATCTTGGTTGTAAGTCTTCTTTTTCTGAGGAATGTTTCCGGTGTAGTTATAACCGTCTTGGTTGTAAGTCTTTTTTTGCTGGCGGATATTACCAGAGTAGCTATATCCGTCCTGACTATAGGTTTTTTGACCACCCTTAATATCACCCTGAAACTTGCTAAGCTTTCGCGAGACTGCATTAGGCGTATAAGCAGGGAGTGGTTTATTATTTATAACGGAGCCACTAATACTTCCGCCACCTTTTAGTGGTTTGCGGGCTTTCATGCTTCCAGAGTAACTCAACCCATCCTGATTATAAGTTTTCTTTGCATCTCGCTTCTTAATAAAACCTTTATAGTTTCCTTGGTAGGTAGCTGAACGTTGATCTAAAGGTTGCTTTACAGGAATTGGCTTGCCGTTATTATTTCTTTTCAATTGTGCACTCACACTACCACCACCTTTTTCGGGTCGCACTGATTTTATGTTGCCAGAATAGTTAAGCCCAAGTTGACTATATCCTTGTGTTTCGCGCCTGATTGTGCCCTTATAATTTGCTTGCATACCTGCTACTTTAGGATTGGCCGGTGGGCGCTTACTTAAAGGTACATTCTTCCCTTTATTCAATTGTGCACTTATGCTGCCACCACCTCTTAAGGGTTTTACTCCATTAAGCCTACCCATATCTTTGCGCATTAGAGAAGTACTGATGCCTGGCGCTCGGGGCCGTAGTGGTTCGTTCGACTTATATTTTCCGCTTACACTGCCACCACCTTTATCAGGTTTTATGCCTCGAAGCTTACCGAAATCTTTGCGCATTAATGAAGTGCTGATACCAGGAGCTTTTGCACGCAACGGTTCATTCGATTTATATTTTCCACTAATACTTCCACCGCCTTTCTCAGGTTTAATGCCCCGTAATTTATTTTGGTCTTTGCGCATCAAGGTAAAGCCCATACCAGGTGCTTTTGCTTTCAGTGGTTGATTGGATTTATATAGACCGCTTACGCTGCCGCCACCTTTTCCTTTTGCTTTCACTCCGGCTACTTGATTATTTCGTTCTTTACTTCTTCTTATTGGTTGCCCTGAGATATCTCCCTTCCATGGAAGCTCACCGCGTCTGGAAGCAGTTTTATAACCCGATCGGAATGAACCATTATAGGCACGATCGCCCATTTGCTTGCGACCATAATATGGATTAGGTGCACCAATAACGCCACGTGAAGGAGTTCGGAAATTCTTTGTACGTAAGGGTCTTCCGGCAAGATCGGACGTAACTGCTTTTTCGCCTTTTGAAAATTTGCCCCAATAAGGATTTCGTTTGCCACGGGTTACAAAAGCTTGAGAACTTGACCGGGGCACTATGCGTCTATTTTTTCCTCCGGGTGGTTCGCGGTGAGTTGTTCCGTACCGAGCCGCGCGCGCTACTTCTTTCCTATTATCGTACCGAATGCCACCAGGTTTTTTTGAATTATGATTAACAAAAGGTCCCTTCTGGGGATACACATTTGACCGGGCAGATTCTGCGGAACGAGACCGGATGCGTGGACCTTTGCCGCCACCAATAGGAGTTCCGGCCTTCTCGCCACGTGAACCTCTTTTATTTCGATACGGAGAGGTAGCTGAATAAACAGCGCGCTGGGCTGAGGATTGATTACGCGTGCGAAGACGCTTGCCCGCTATGTCTTTGGTGGTTGCCTTTTCTTTTCGCTTTACAGATTTTGCCCGCGTTTCGCGGATTTGCCGTTTGTTGTTGACGGGCTTTCTATCCTGACTCCATCCGGAAGTGGAGATGAGCAAAAAGAGGATCACCACTCCGTAGAAAATGGGGCGTGATAACGTCAATGCTGTGGCTTTCCTTTGGACTATCAAGATATATGATCTATAAACAGGCCAAGATAAGGAAAAAATGGCCTTTCTTATAAACGACCTCTGTAGCTGTTTCTTTTACGATTTCTTTAATATCTCATCAACTCTTCAATCGCAGATTTTATTCTTCCTTTAGGTAGGAAATTATTTTCTAAGGTAGCCGCAAACGGAATGGCGGTGTCTAAACTGGCAACTCGTTTTACGGGTGCATCTAAATATTCGAACGCATGTTCACTAATCCATGCTGCAAGTTCACCACCAATGCCTCCGGTCAACGTATCTTCATGAAGAATCAATACGCGGCCTGTTTTCTTTACTGTTTCCATCACGGCTTCTTTATCCCAGGGAAGCAGGGTGCGCAAGTCCAACACATCGACTGAGACTTCGGACATGGTTTCTAAAATTTCTTTTGCCCAATGTACTCCCATGCCATACGTAATTATTGATAAGTCGCTTCCGGTTGTTACCAAGTTAGCTTTGCCAATTTCTATTGTGTAGTAGTTGTCAGGGATTTGATCTTTGATGGATCGGTACAAAGCTTTGTGTTCAAAATATAAATAGGGGTTAGGATCTTCCAACGAAGCACACAGCAATCCTTTCGCATCATAAGGATTGGATGGATAAACAATTTTTAATCCTGGAGTGTGAAAGAACCATGCTTCATTGCTCTGACTGTGAAACGGGCCCGCAGCAGTTCCGGCACCAGTTGGCATGCGCACAACAACATCAACGGGTTGCCCCCAGCGCCAATGTGTTTTGGCTAAATTATTTACAATCTGATTAAAGCCTTCGGTAACAAAATCAGCAAACTGCATCTCTACCATAGCCTTCATTCCTTTTATAGAAAGGCCAAGACTAGCACCCACAATGGCGGCTTCGCATAATGGAGTATTGCGCACGCGCTCTTTCCCAAATTTTTCTACAAAGCCTTCGGTGATTTTAAATACACCACCATAATCAGCAATATCCTGGCCCATCAAAACTAAATTAGGAAAGCGCTCCATGCTTTGGCGCAAGCCATCGCTGATGGCATCAATGAATCTGCGTTCGGTTCTCTTTTCAGATGTTGGCTCAACAAGTTGTTGCGTGAAAGGTGCGTACACATCACTAAATTCAAGTGCAGTGTTAGGTTCAGGCAATGTTTCTTTAAATGCTTCGACCAAACCAGATTCAATTTCTGTTTTTATTTTTTTTCTAAGTGTGTCAATTTGTTTTTGATCAATAAGACTTTCTTTTATCAAAAACTTTTCAAAGTTGTCAACCGGATCCTTTTTACCCCATTCGTCCATTAATTTTTTAGGAACATACTTCGTTCCTGAAGCTTCTTCATGTCCGCGCATTCGAAAGGTGAGGCACTCGAGCAAAACAGGTTGTGGTTTTTTGCGCATGGACGCAGCCAATGTTTTCACGGTGTCATAAACCTCCAACACATTGTTGCCATCAACTTGCACGCCTTGGATGCCGTAGCCAATTGCTTTATCAATAAACTGCTTGCATTTAAATTGCTCGCTGCTGGGTGTAGATAAACCATAACCATTGTTTTCAATAACAAAGATTACGGGCAGGTTCCATACAGCAGCTACATTAACAGCTTCATGAAAATCTCCCTGACTGGTTCCGCCATCGCCATTAAATACTACCGTAACTTTTTGTTCGCCTTTTAATTTTGTGGCAAGGGCAATTCCATCGGCCACGCCATTTTGTGGGCCGAGGTGCGAGATCATGCCCACAATGTGATGTTCATTTGTGCCAAAATGAAACGAGCGATCGCGACCTTTTGTAAAGCCGTTGGCAGTTCCCTGCCATTGCGAAAAGAGTTTTTTAAACGGAATGTTGCGTCCCGTAAATACCCCAAGGTTGCGGTGCATGGGTAGAATGTATTCATCTTTTTCAAGTGCTTGCGTGATGCCTACTGAAATGGCTTCTTGCCCAATACCACTAAACCACTTGCTGATTTTATTTTGCCGCAACAAAATCAACATCTTCTCTTCAATCAGCCTCGGCCACAAGAGAGCCTCAAGCAAATCAAGAAGAGTCTTATCAGAATATTTTTTACGTTCAAATTTCATTGTTAAAAAACTTTAATGTTGCACAGGGGTGTCAACTACTTTTTGTTGTGATGGCTCAGCAGGTTTCTTTTTGATTGTAAAAAAACCAAGTGTCATAATTACGCTGGTGGCCAGAATAACAAAGAATAGCAACCCGTCACCCAATCCTTTTAATTTTAAATCTTCGGGAATACTAAAGAAAAGCAGAATGCTGATGAGTCCGCGCGGTGCCAGAAAGTATTCGGCAAGGGTTGCCGAGCGGATAAATATTTTTTGATAGATAATTCGAATTAAATAGATGATTGCGATTATAATCAATCCGTTTCGCAGTATATCAAGATGGAAAAGTGATTCTACATTTAATGTGAACCCAAAAATTAAAAAGAAAAAGGTGCGCACAATAAAGGCACTTTCTCCACTTAACTGCGTAAGTTGAGTTAGATCTTTTGTAAAATTTTCATAGGCAAAAATTCTGCTGAATACGGGATTATTAATCCAATGTAAATTGTTAAGGAAGAGGCCAAAGGCCAACACGATAACTAAAGTTGGCAAATGATAATACTTGCCGATGGCGTAAATTAAAATGAGCATGGCAATGATCAGGAAGAATTTCAAATGATGAGTAATTCTCTTTAGCAAGTATAATAGCGCTAAACAAAACAGTCCGGAGATAATAAGAATCAAAACGGTCTGCCATCCAAGCCTTAAAAAGGAATTGCCATTAACAACCTGGTTGGTTAACATGAAATTAAACAGGATTACTCCAAAAATATCCGATAATGAAGATTCATATACGATAAAGTCCTTTCGTTCAGGCGACAGTACGCGGGCTGATGGAATAGCGATGGCGGAACTGATTATTCCTAGTGGTATCGCGTTGATAAGTATTGTTCTAAAATCCTCACCATTTATTAAGTAGTAAAAGAAAGTGAGCGAAAGACTTGTAAAAATTAAAATGAAAAAGGCAGAGCCAGAAGATCGTTTTATTAAGCCAAGGTTATGCTTTTCGATTTTTAACTCGAGCGCCCCCTCCAATACGATTAAGATTAAACCAATAGTTCCGACCAAAGGAAGTATGGGAGCAAAATCCGGTGCGGGAAATTTAAACAAATCGGAGAGGTAATGGAGGCCAATGCCACTTAAGAGCAGGAGAATGACGGAAGGAATCTTAAACTGCTTAGCCACCAAGTCGAACAGGTAGCTAAAAACAACCAGCGAACTTAGGATTATCAGAATAATTTCTACCGACATAAATATCTTTAAGAGAGATGCGAAAATATGGATAAAAATTTGCCAGCACCCTATCTTGCACCCGCTTGACCCAATTTTTTATTTTAATAAAATTCTAACTGAATGATCTCATTCTCAACGTTTACTCTCGATAATGGCTTGCAGGTTTTTGTGCATGAGGACCCAACCGTGCAACTAGCCGTAATGAATATTTTGTATAACGTTGGCTCCCGCGATGAACACTCGGATAAAACAGGCTTCGCTCACCTGTTCGAACATCTAATGTTTGGAGGGTCAGTTAACGTGCCATCGTATGACGAGCCTTTGCAGTTGGTGGGTGGCGAGAACAATGCTTTTACCAATACAGATATTACCAACTATTATCTCACGCTGCCAGCTGCCAACTTAGAAACCGGATTTTGGTTGGAAAGCGACAGGATGCTGAGTTTGTCATTCGATCCAACAGTGCTGGAGGTGCAGCGGAAAGTTGTAATAGAAGAATTTAAACAACGCTACTTAAATCAGCCTTATGGCGATGTGTGGTTAAAACTTCGACCGCTTGCTTACACAACGCATCCGTACCAATGGGCAACTATTGGCAAAGAGATCAGCCATATTGAAAATGCAACCCTGGATGATGTGAAGGATTTTTTCTTTAAACATTACATTCCAAACAATGCCATTTTGGTTGTAGCCGGCAAAGTGACACACGAACAAGTACGTATGCTTTCTGAAAAATGGTTTGCGCCTATTCCTGCCGGGAAAAAGATAAAAAGGAAACTTCCAATGGAACCCGAGCAAAAGCAAAAACGAACACTTTCCGTTTACGAAAACGTTCCTGCCAATGCTTTATACAAAGCCTGGCACATGCCTTCCCGGTTTGATAAGGATTTTTATGCAGCAGAATTACTAAGTGATATTTTGAGTCGTGGCCACTCCAGCCGACTGTATAACAAACTTGTAAAGGAGAAAGAAATGTTTACCTCTATTTCTTCTTTCACTATGGGTACGATTGACCCGGGTATGATGATTATAAGTGGCCGTGTGAAAGAGGGAATTGAATTGGAGGAGGCGGAGAAGCAAGTAACTGAAGTTGTAAATAACTTGTTACAAAATGGTTTAGTAGAAGATGAATTACTTAAAGTAAAAAACCAGGCTCAAACAACGCAGGAGTTTGAAAAGGTGGAGATAATGAATCGCGCTATGAATCTTGCCTTTGCAGCCTTATCGGGCAATGCCGACTTGGTAAATCAGGAAGCAGATTTAATTGAAGCCGTAACAAGCACTGACGTAATTCGGATCGGCAAAAAGATATTCAATGAAGAGAACTCAAACGTGCTCTATTACAATTCAAAGCCTGCGCAGGAAAAATCTTAAAGGGGTAGTGTAACAGTGAATTCCGTGCCTTCATCCAGAACCGATTGCACACTTATATCACCCCTTAATTTACCTAAGGTTTCTTTTACAATGTATAAACCTAACCCCGAACCTTCGGATGATTCGGAGGCACGATAAAACATTTCAAAAATTCGTATGTGGTGTTCGGGGGCAATCCCCTGGCCATTATCAGCGATCATAATCATAACAGCTTCTGAGTTTGTTTTAGCTGAAATTTTAATATAAGGATCGGGTTTTTCAAATTGATGATACTTGTATGCGTTCGATAATAAATTATTAATCACAACTTTTAATCTACTAACATCACTTTCAATTACTAAGTCCTTTTCAATTTCAATTGAAATTCGAACTTTTTTATTTACAATCGTGTAGGCTAAGTTCTGCACAACTTCTTTTACTAAATCATACAAACTTATTTGCGTAGGCGCAAGATCAAGTCTTGTATTGCGCGAATAGTCTGTCACTTCTTTAATAAACCCTTCCATTGTTTTAATGCGATCTTTCATCATTTGCAACAAGGTTCCTATTTCTTCAGGCCTGTCTGTTTTTTCAGAAAGGTGAATCAATCCCAAAAGAGAACTTAACGGTGCGCGCATGTCATGCGAGGCACTATAAACAAAGCGATCTAATTCCTCGTTTGTTTTTGCCAATTGTGAATTCTTGACAGCTAATTCTTTCTCGGCCCTTTTTCGTTCATCAATATCAATGATGGATCCAACGACCGCTGTTGTATTACCTTCCTCGTTTTGCTTAGAGATGCCATTATCCTGAAACCATTTATAAACCCCACTTTTTGTCCTAAGCCGGTATTCGTTTTGATAGGGCGCATTAGTCTTCAATTTTTCACTAACTAACGACAATACTTTTTCTACATCTTCTGCATGAACAAAGGATTGATAGGTATTGAATGTTAGGTCTGCTAACTCATCATTTTCGTAGCCTAAGATTTTTTTCCAGTAGGGACTTGTATAAATGATGTTACTGTTTGTGCGCCATTCATAAATGCCGGCTTTTGTTCCTTCCAGCGCCATAGCAAAGCGCTCTTCGCTTATTCTCAAATCGGCTGACGTTTTGAGCAGCCTTTTCTCATTTTCAAGTAGAGATTTTTCAGCTTCAGCATTGCGCACAATAACGAAATAGACAACAAAGGCATTGGCAATGGCTGCCAGTGCTATGTTGATAAAGAAACTTATTTGAACGAATCCGTCCTTATAAATAGGCGGCTGAATTAAGTTTAAATCGTAGAACAATGCCAGGTATGCAAAAATAAGCGGCAGCACGGTAAAAGAAATATTAATCGCACGCGGATAATCTTTGGTCAGGATTAACCCTACAATTGAATTTGTAAGGAAAAAGAAAAAGACACCACCATAGGGATGGTCCGAATCCGCAAAAATGTAAACAAGACTATCAATTGAAATCAACGACAGGGTTGTGCTCAGAATATAATACCGGATTCGGTTAAGATAAATGGTAAGAAAACTAAAACCAGCAAGTATCGCATATAGAAATAGAAACGAATGAATGCCATTTAATAAATCTAAAAGGGTATAAAAAATTGCGATACAAGTTATGATGAGGCTAAATTGACCCCGCAGCATAGCATATTTGTATTCCTGCCGCGAAGCGATTGTTTCCTTGCTGAGGAGGATATCTCGAAGAAGACTCATTTACATAAGTTATAGTAAAGTGTTTTGATGCAAGCTTTAATTAATAATTGGTTCTGCTACCTTTGAAAAAAAGTAAATGTATGAAAATACGTGTTGGCTTAGGCTTTGATGTTCATCAATTAGAAGCGGGGCGAGATTTTTATTTGGGGGGGATAAAACTTCCTGCTGCAAAGGGCGCTGTCGGGCATTCGGATGCTGATGTGCTAATTCACGCGATATGCGATGCGCTTTTGGGTGCCGCTAATTTGCGAGATATCGGTTTTCATTATTCGAACACAGACCCACAATGGAAGGGAAAGGATAGTAAGTATTTTTTGAAAGACGTCACCAACAAATTGGCAGAACATGGTTGGGCAATAGAAAATGTTGATTGTACACTTTGCCTCGAACAACCAAAAGTGAATCCGCACATACCTGAAATGAAAAGTGTTCTCGCACCGCTTATGAATATCTCAGTAGATGATATTTCAATCAAAGCAACAACCGCTGAACGTTTGGGATACATTGGGCGGGAAGAAGGTGTGAATGCATACGCGGTTGCTCTAATAAAGAAGGAGTAATACACGTGGAATCTATAAAAATTATAACCACAGAAGATGGTTCGCACTCTTTGTTGAATGAAACATTAGACGAAACGTATCATTCGCGTCATGGTGCCAAACAAGAATCAAATTATGTTTTTATAGATAAAGGGTTAAACTTTTTTGTTGATCAGAATTCTGCTAAAGCGGTTTCAATTTTAGAGATCGGATTTGGCACGGGTCTCAATGCATTACTCACTGCTAAGAAATCCAGTGCGGATCAGATTACCATTAATTACACAACAATCGAAACTGATCCGCTGCCACCTGAAATCTGGAAGACGCTTAATTACTCATTAAATAATTTATTATTTGAAGATATTCATGAGGCCAATTGGAACGAATGGGTTAGCCTAACTCCCACTTTTAAGTTATTTAAGAATCAAATTTCGCTTCAGCAAGTTGTTTTCAATGATGAAGAATTTGATGTAATTTATTTTGATGCTTTTGCTCCTAATAAGCAGCCAGAAATGTGGACGTACGAAATGCTTGAAAAAGTTTACCGGGCTTTGAAACTCAACGGAGTTTTTGTTACCTATTGCGCCAAGGGTCAGCTTAAGCGCGATTTGAAAACTCTTGGCATGAGCGTTGAGTCCTTGTCCGGTCCGCCCGGAAAGCGCGAGATGGTTAGAGCTATTAAATTATAATCACCTTTCTTAAAATTCTTACCTTTGTTGTATTAAATCTTTAACGAGTGGCTGGTAAAAAAGTAAAAATTGGAACTGTGCAAATGACCTGCACGAAAGAACCCAAAGAAAATCTGCAAAAAGCAATTGCAAAGATTCGGGAGGCAGCTTCGAATGGCGCTCAAATAGTTTGTCTGCAAGAGTTATTTACGTCATTGTATTTCTGCGATGTGGAGGATTACGAGAACTTCAAATTAGCGGAAGCAATTCCAGGACCTTCAACGGATTCGTTATCAGCGTTAGCTAAAGAATTAGGAGTTGTAATTATCGCATCACTTTTTGAAAAAAGAACACAGGGCATTTATCACAATACAACCGCTGTGCTGGATGCAGACGGAACCTATTTAGGTAAATACCGAAAGATGCATATCCCCGATGATCCTTCGTATTATGAAAAATTCTACTTCACTCCGGGTGATCTTGGGTACAAAGTTTTTAAAACAAAGTTTGCAACGTTGGGAGTTTTAATTTGTTGGGATCAATGGTATCCCGAAGCTTCGCGTATAACAGCCTTAATGGGTGCCGAAATTTTATTTTATCCAACGGCTATTGGTTGGGCTACTTCGCAAGATGACGATACTAATACAGAACAATATAATGCGTGGCAAACTATTCAACGCAGCCATTCGGTAGCAAACGGACTTCACGTGGTGAGTGTCAATCGTGTTGGGTTTGAACAAGACGGAGCTATGAAGTTTTGGGGTGGCTCATTTATTACCAATCCATTTGGCTCTATATTATATAAAGCATCTCATGAAAATGAGGAAGTACACGTGCAGGAAGTTGATCTTGCAAAAACAGACAGCTATCGCACGCACTGGCCTTTTTTGCGCGATCGAAGAATTGATTCGTATCAGCCTATAACAAAAAGATTTATTGACGAAGACTAAATTAGTCCACTGACCACAGTCGACTGTCGATCGTGGACTGTGGACATCTTACAAAGAATGACCCCAAAAGAATTAGGATTTCATTTCCCAGCAGAGTTTGCAAAGCACAGCGCTACCTGGCTAAGTTGGCCGCATAAGGAAGCCAGTTGGCCCGGTAAGATTGAAACTATTTATCCGCGCTACGCTGAATTTATAAAGCGTGTGGCGGAAGGCGAAGTAGTTAATATTAATGTTGCGGATGAAGCCATGAGGCAAAAAGCTACCCGCTATATTAATGAAGCTGGGGCTGATTTAACCAACGTCCAATTTTTTATTCATCCCACCAATGATGCATGGTGTCGCGATCATGGTCCGGCATTTCTTATTAATCCAATAGAGAAAAAGAAAATGATTGTCGATTGGGGCTATAATGCGTGGGGTGGCAAGTATCCGCCTTTTGATTTAGATGATGTAATTCCGACACACATTGCAAAGCATTATGGTATTCCCGTTGTTCATCCGGGCATTGTTATGGAAGGAGGTTCCGTTGAGTTTAATGGTAAAGGAACTTTGTTAACTACGCGTGCTTGTTTGCTCAATCCTAATCGCAATCCGGAATTAAATCAAGAGCAAATTGAAAAGTATCTGATCGACTATTATGGTGTAGATCATATTCTTTGGTTAGGCGATGGTATTATTGGTGATGATACTGATGGGCATATTGATGATTTAACCCGCTTTGTTAATGAGGATACGGTTGTAACCATCATTGAAGAGAATAAGAATGATGAGAACTATTCTATTCTTCAAGATAACTTGAAGGAATTAAAAACGTTACGCCTTGAGACGGGCAAACAAATGAACATCGTGGAGTTGCCCATGCCAGCGCCCATTATTTATGAAAACCAACGATTGCCGGCTTCGTATGCAAACTTCTATATCAGCAATAAATATGTAGTCGTTCCTACTTTCCGCGACAAGCATGATGATCGAGCATTGGATATTTTACAAACTTGCTTTACGGATAGAAAAGTAATTGGTATTGACTCAACAGATATAATCTGGGGGCTGGGTTCTTTCCATTGCCTTAGCCAGCAAGAGCCTGCGGTTTGATCCTAAAATTGATAAACTTTTTTAGGTGTGATCATCATGGAGAGCATTAAATCAAGAGGTGATGTATCTTCAATTTCATCTTCCGCTGAAAAAAAACTCAATCCGACTTTCTGACACTCAGGTCGACATTCTTTTAAGAATCGATCGTAAAATCCTTTGCCATAACCAACCCGATGGCCGTTGTTATCGAAGGCCAAAAGTGGAACTATAACCAAATCAATTTTTTCTGCTGGGGAAGACACGCCTTGTTTCGGCTCAACAATTCCCCAACTATTTTTTTCGAGTTGATGCATACCTTCAAAATAGAAGGATTCAATTTCATTATCCTTGATTTTAGGAATTGAAAGTTGAATATGGGGAAACTCTGTTTGGATTCGATCAATTATTAACCAAGTGTCGGGTTCTCCTTTAGATTCAATGGGCAAGTAAATGTGAACGACTTTAATGAAAGAAAGATCGATCGCTAAAAAGAAACGATCACACAGTTGGCGATTAAATAATGTTTTTTCATTCTCGGTTAATGCCATACGTTTGGCCAGATAAACTTTTCGCAATTCATCTTTCTTCATACTGAATCAGCTTGCCGAACCGGATCACTTTCGTTTCTTATATATCCTTCTTTGCGCCTTTGCGTGCAATAATCAATGGGCATGGTAACAAAATCTTAATAAAATAGCAGATTGAATTTGAAATCGAAAGGATCAAAAGTTTCTAATAACTGATCAATGAGTTTAGGATCTTGTTGATAAAAGTTTAGAAAGTTATCAACCCGTTCTTGAGGACTGCCATTTGGAAAAAGTTCATCCTTCACCGACTCTAACTGCCCCAATCGATCAGCATGTAATCGTTTTTCTGCGCGTAACATTTTCTGCTCAACTTTCTCGAGCCCATTTAACGTGCGCTTGGTTTGAGCTTCAATAAATTTTAAGAGAGTAACATCAATTTTCGAAGCCTTCTCGCGAATAGAAGTAAAATCTTCACGAATCGATTGCATACTTTTTCCGAGTGAAAGGTCATGGACAGAATGTTCTACAATCCACTGATTAAACAGATAATTCTTTTCTTCAAATAGATGTTGATACTCCAATCCGGTTTTTTCAAATTTTCTTGAAACAGCTTTATCAACGATCAAAGCAAAATTTCGTGGCATCAATACTGGGAACGGAATCTTAAAATGATCAAACACTTTCTTCAACTGCAGCCAATAAACAACTTCAGCCGGGCCACCTGCATAGGCAAGATTTGGTAAAATAAATTCCTGATATAGCGGCCGTAAAATTACATTTGGACTAAACTTCTCAGGCTCAGTTTTAATAAGCTTTTGTATTTCTCCTTTCGTGAAATGAATATTAGTATCGACTACTTGAAATTTATCTCCAACCACTTCAATACGACTGCGGAGATTTTTATCCAAATAGAAAAAATTAATATCGCGGGCAAAAACTTGCGGATCATAACCCAGAGATTTTAGTTCATCATTCTGTTCTTCTACTAATTTCTTTGGCGTGTGATTTAAAAGATCAGCCTCTATTACTTCTGTAAACGTACTCTTTAGTTGGCGATCATCGGCATCTACAACAACAAGACCTTGAGCTCCGAATAATTCATTTACATAATATCGAACGGCAGCGCTAAGTGTCGGCTGTTTTAAATAGGCCTCACGAAATAAATCTACATCGCCTGGAATTTCTTCAAATAACTTTTTTATTGATTTAGGATCAAATCTTCCTACCGCCCCAGTCTGATCTGTTTGCCAGGTATATTTTTTTCCGTAAAGACGGAAATATTTTATTTCATCAAAATCATGATCTTCTGAAGCCATCCAATAAACAGGCACAAAATTGTATTCCGGATAGTGCTCCTTTAATTCTTTACACGAATTAATAACCGTTACTATTTTATAGATGAAATACAGCGGTCCTGTAAAAATATTGAGTTGGTGCCCGGTTGTTACGGTAAATGTTTTTTTATGCTGAAGTAAAGCAAGATTATTTTTTACTGATTCCGTTATCTCTAAGCCAGCATATTGCTTTTGCAAAACTTCACTTAGTATTTTTCGGGTAGAATCAGGAAACGATTTTTCCTTTTGGGAAATCTGAGCCTGAAAATTTTTTATTTCAGGAAACTGCGAGTAGAAAGGTTTTAATGAATCTTTTTTCTGAATGTAATCAAGAAAGAAAGTTGAAAACGAATGGGTGTCTGAAAATTCAAGTTTCTGTAACCGCATATTAACAACAAGTGTAATGAGAGAAAAACATAACCCGAATAACGACTAATTTCCAATAAAGTTCATAGATGCATTTTGTTTTTTAAACACATAGGAACATTGGGTTTATCATGGCATTTACTATGTGTTCTATGTTCCTATGTGTTTTATTTTTCACACTGGCATTGCCATTAAGTCAAATTCACTTGCAGCGGTTATTTTAGCTTGCACAAAATCCCCAATACGAAGATATTTATTGGTTGCATCCAATATTACTTCATTATCCACATCAGGCGAGTCGAACTCGGTTCGTCCATAAAAATTTCCACCTTCTTTACGATCTATCAAAACTTTATAAGTCTTCCCGATCTTCGCTTGATTAAGCTCTAGTGAAATACCTTGTTGAAGTCCCATCACAGATTCTACGCGCTCTTGTTTTGTTTCTTCAGACACATTATCTGTATAAGAATAAGCGTGTGTATTTTCTTCATGTGAATAAGCAAATACCCCAAGTCGATCGAACCGAGATGTCTCAACAAATCTCATCATCTCTTTAAATTCAGTCTCCGTTTCACCAGGGTGGCCGGCAATTAATGTTGTGCGTATGGCAATGCCCGGAACTTTCGCTCGAATAGTTTGCAATAGCTCTTCCGTTTTTTCTCGCGTGGTTCCTCTGCGCATGATCTTCAACATATTGGTTGAGCCATGCTGTAACGGAATATCCAGGTAGTTACAAATGTTTGATCGCTCAGCCATCACATCAAGAGCATCCATTGGAAAGCCGGTGGGGAATGCATAGTGCAGGCGAATCCATTCAATGCCTTCTACATCCGAAAGATGTTTTAACAATTCAGACAGATTTCTTTTCTTATAAAGATCAAGACCATAATACGTAGAGTCTTGCGCAATTAGCAACAACTCTTTTGTTCCCTTCTTAGCCAGATTTTTAGCCTCAAGCACCAACTCTTCAATAGGTCTTGAAATATGCTTGCCGCGCATTATTGGAATAGCGCAAAACGAACAAGGTCTATCACATCCTTCTGAAATTTTTAAATAAGCAAAATGACTGGGGTTGGTTAGAATGCGTTCGCCAACAAGCTCATGTTTGTAATTGGCGTTCAACTGCTTTAACAAACGCGAAAGATCGCGCGTACCGAACCAGGCATCTACATCAGGAATTTCTTTTTGCAGGTCATCTTTATAGCGCTCCGACAAGCAGCCCGTTACATATACTTTCTCAACAAGGCCTTCTTCTTTTGCATCTACATAGCGTAGAATTGTATCAATGGATTCTTGCTTGGCATTATCTATAAAACCGCAGGTATTAATAACCACAATATTAGCATCGTCTTTCTTAGATTCATGCGATGTTTCGATGCCGTTGCCACGAAGTTGTGTCAATAGCACTTCAGAATCTACCAGGTTTTTAGAGCAACCGAGTGTAACAATGTTTACTTTAGTCTTTTTAGCGCCTCTTGTTTTCAAATCAAATCAATTTCGGTGGCGAAATTACGAAAAATACTACCCTTAAATTCTGCCTCGCACCCACTTGGGCTATATTTGCACATTCAACCTTTAAGACCTTGAAATTCGTTCGATTTATTCCTTTGTTTTTTGTCTTTGCAGGATGCTTGAATGAACCCGACTGCTTGATTACAAGTACAAACTTGGTGAAGATTAGTTTTAAAAAATCAAACAATTCAGCTCGAAAAATTCTATTTAACGAAATTGCAATTTCGGGCCTCGACAAAAAGTATCAAACAGATTCAGTAACCTCCATTCAACTGCCTGTTACACCAGCAGAAGGAGACATTACGTTTACTTTTTCTTTTGAAAGTCGTGTTGAAACGCTTCGCTTAAAGTACGATACTCAAACGGAAATTATCTCGCCCGAATGTGGAGCATTTGTTAACTACATTAATTTGGATGTGGCCGACACTTCGTTTGAAGTAGTTGAAATTTTGAATAATCGACTAACCCTAAATGCTCCTGTTAATGTGCAGATACGCGTGGATTAGTCTATTCTTATGCTTGGTGTCGCCTGCCATTGCTCAGAAAAATTCTGCTTCAGACTCCGTTCGAGGATTTCATAAACCAACCGGAATTCGATTTGGTACAGACTTGATTAGTATAGGAAAGAATTTAGCCAAAAGTTCGCTCACAGGATGGGAAGCAAATGCCGATGTTGATTTTGGACGTTACTATTTAGCTGTAGATTATGGATCGTGGAGTCGCGAACACACTTTAGTAAATGGAGATTATAAAAACGATGGTCGTTATTTCAGAGTAGGCGTTGATATCGATTTTCTTTTGAAAGATCCCGATAAGAATATGTTTTTTCTCGGCTTTCGGTATGCGCATTCAAATTTTAATGAGCGCACAACATATCAATATAATGCGGTTGACTTTGGAGACTATCAGATTGAATCTGCTAACCTAGGAGCGAAAGCATGTTGGATAGAATTAACGTCTGGTTTGCGAGTAAAAATCTGGAAACAGTTTTGGATGGGCTACACAGGGCGTATGAAATTTTTGCCATCAGTAAAAAATAGTGTTTTTGAGACGTACGAAATACCGGGCTATGGCCGCACATTTAAGTCTATCTATTGGGGTTTTAATTATCAGATTTTCTATAGAATTCCGTTCAAGTAGGAATTAGAAAGTATTTAGTAATTTCACTCTATGAATATGCTAACCATCGCACTTATCTACATAGCAATTTGTGCCCTGATGGCTGCTGAAACAAGTAAACGCGGCTGGGATTTTGGGGATAATTTTATAGCAGCTCTTCTTCTTTCACCGTTGGTGTTAACACCTAAATTTTTTAGGAAGTAGGTAAGTTTAAAAAACTATCTCTTAAACAACGAATCAACAAACTCTACTTTATTAAAAACCTGCAGATCATCCACTTTTTCACCAACGCCCACATAGCGAACGGGTATTTTAAATTCATCTGAGATTCCTATTACTACCCCGCCTTTCGCGGTACCATCAAGTTTTGTAATCGCTAAACACGTCACCTCAGTTGCTTTTGTAAACTCACGCGCCTGCACTAAGGCATTTTGTCCAGTACTGCCATCTAATACAAGCATTACATCGTGTGGGGCATCGGGAATTACCTTTTCCATCACGCGCTTAATTTTAGAAAGCTCAGCCATTAGGTTTACTTTGGTATGCAATCGGCCAGCCGTATCGATAATGATAACATCGGCTCCTGTTTCAACGCCATACTTCACGGCATCAAAAGCTACAGCCGATGGATCTGTATTCATTCCTTTCGAGACCACAGGAACGCCAACCCGCTCGCCCCAAAGTTTTAGTTGTTCAACGGCTGCAGCTCGAAATGTATCGGCAGCGCCTAATACAACGGACTTGCCTTTCTTTTTAAATTGTGCTGAAAGTTTTCCAATGGTGGTTGTTTTACCAACGCCATTCACGCCAACTACCATCAGTACATAAGGCTTCACCCCAGCTGGCACATCAAAATTTCCTAAGTCTTGGGAGTTATTTTCAGTGAGCAGGTTTGCAACTTCTTCTTTTAGAATTTTATCTAATTCTGAAGTACCCAGATACTTGTCTTTAGCAACTCGGGCCTGAATTTTTTCAATAATCTTTATCGTGGTGTTAATGCCAACATCGGATGAAATCAAAATTTCTTCCAAGCTGTCTAATACTTCATCGTCTACGGTAGATTTTCCGGCAATTGCTTTTCCTAATTTGTTAAAGAAACTCTCTTTCGATTTTTGTAACCCTTGGTCGAGGCTTTCTTTTCCTGCCTGACCGGCAGGCAGGTCTTTCGCGAACAAACCAGAGAAGAGTGACATGCTTATTGGGATAAATTCTGCTTAAGATAGGACTAAATAAAAAAAGTCCCTTGTTTGGGGACTTTCTAATTTTATGAATGGGTAAGGATTACTTCTTAGCGAGTGTCTCTTTAACCAAATCCGATACTACAATCTCTTCTTTAAAGATATAAGCACCAGTTTTTTCTGATTTCACAGCGCGGATTACTTTAGCGTAATTCTTGCCATCTGTTTTCTTTAGGGATGCAACAACTTTCTTTGCCATGACTACTTAATTTCTTTGTGTAAAGTATATTTTTTTAGAACTGGATTGTACTTCTTAAGCTCAATACGCTCAGTAGTATTTTTCCTGTTTTTGGTGGTAATGTGGCGGCTCATGCCCGGCATGCCGCTTGTTTTGTGCTCTGTGCACTCTAATATTACCTGAATTCTGTTTCCTTTCTTTGCCATGGCAGCTTATAAATTTAGATTGAAAGAGTTCCTTTAGCTTTTGCTTCTTTCAAAACGGCTGAAATTCCTTTCAAGTTGATTGTCTTGATTGCTTTTGCACATAATTTTAAAGTAATCCACTTATCTTCCTCAGGAATGAAAAAACGCTTAGTGTGCAGGTTTGGATAAAACCTACGCTTCGTTTTGTTGTTCGCGTGAGAAACATTGTTGCCTACCTGAGGTCTTTTTCCTGTTATTTGACAAACCCTCGCCATAATTCTTTTGATTTAGCCCTTTCTGAAAAGGGACTGCAAATATCGGGAAATGAGACTTAATAAACCAAGCGTGATCTAAAATATTGGTGCATGGTTGCAAAATGCTAAAATGAGCCTCAATAATTCACTAAAATCCTCTTAATTACCTTAAAATAGAATACTTTCTGCTAATGAGAACGATTTTAATGGCATTTCTATGCGTGAGTTCCCTAGTGGCGGTTGGTCAAAATAATAATATTGATAGCCTCAAAACCTTGTTGGCTAATCAATCCAATGAAAAATCAAGAATAAAACCGCTCCTTGAATTGTGCTGGGAATACCGTTTCATCAATGCCGATTCTGCCCGGAAGTATGGCTTAAAGGCATTGGCGATTTCTGAAGAACTGAACTTGGCCGATTATAAGGTGGAGGCGCTACACAATCTTGGAGTTACGCATGAAGCTCAGGGAAATTATGTTGAGGCGCTGGATTTTGAACAGAAGGCGCTTGCGCTGCGCAGACAGCTTGGGGATGAATCAAAAACTGCTAATACCCTTAACAACATTGGAATTATCTACGATGAACAGGGGGATTTCAAAAAGGCACTTGAATATTACCTGGATGCCCGAAAAATTTATGAGAGACTAAACGATGATGGAAAGATTGCCATGGTGATTATAAACATGGCTATCGTTTTTAAAAGTCAGCAGGAATACCCGCGTGTAATTGCAAGCTATCAGGATGCATTGAAAATTTATAGAAGACTCAACAACAAATTTGGAATTGCAGTCTGTTACGCAAACCTGGGTTCGGTCTACAATTATCTTCCTAATTATGATAGTGCGCTGCACTATTCGTTGATTGCGACCACCGAATTCGAAGCGCAGAATGTTCAGCAATTTTTGCCAACTACGTTATGTAATGCAGGAATGGCGTATCATAAACTTGGAAATAAGAATCTGGCAAAAGAATATTTACTTCGTGCACAAAAGCTGAATGAACAATACGATAATAAAAAAGAGTTGGCATTTGTAATGATTTACCTGGCGGATGTTTATCGGGAGGAGGGTCAATTAACTCAAGCAGAAAAATTAGCAACAGAAGCGTTGGCAATTGCGCTACGAATTAATGCACTTAAAGAAGTAATGGATGCGCACGTTTCTTTGTCGGAAATAAAAGCAGCTCAAAATAATTTTAAGGATGCTTATAAGGAATTTAAAGAATCCAGAATAGTGAAGGACACGCTCTATCAACAAGAAAAGACTCGGCAAATGGCAGAGTTGCAAACACAGTATGAAACCGTGAAAAAGGAAAATGCAATTCTGTTACTAACAAAAGAGAATGAGATTAAAGACTCCCGCATAAGACAAAGCTTGTTAGCAATTTTTTTACTGCTTGCTATTCTCGGTGCGCTTGTTGGCTTGGGATATCTCTGGAGCAATCGCCTTAAACTTAAACAGCAGGCAGAATTGCAAACTACACGCGCTGCTTTGCGCGAAGGTCAATTGAAAGCCGTGATCGGCTCGCAAGAGGAGGAGCGCAAGCGCTTTGCTGCCGATTTGCATGACGGATTTGGGCAAATGATTTCAGCATTGCGCCTGAGTCTTTCTCGGGAAGTAGTTGAAAAGCCAACGGTAGATCATGCGCTTGGTGTGCTCAATGATATGAATGTGGAGATTAGAAATATCGCATTTAACCTGATGCCGCAGGCACTCGTAAAAAGTGGATTACAAGAAGCGCTGAAAGAATTTGCGGCTCGTATAAATAGATCCGGAGGCATTACGATTTCTGTTCAAACGTATGATGTGGATAAAGAAATGTCCAATGAGCATAGTATTGCCTTGTATCGGATTTGTCAGGAGTGGGTGAATAATGTAATTAAGTACAGCGGAGCAAATCAAATTTCAATTCAGTTAGTACAACATCCACAAGAATTGATTTTAACTATTGAGGATAATGGGCAGGGCTTTGAAATTGAATCATTGACATCCGGACAGGGAAATGGTTGGAAGAATATTAACTCCCGATTGCACATGATTAAGGGTAGTATTGAGATTGACACACTAAAGGAAAGAAGAGAAACAACGGTGGTTGTTATTGTCCCTTTGATGAGGGTTTCCACTAATTATAAAGAGGCCTGACATCCGTACTAGTACGGAGTCCAAAATACTGCTTTTGGGGTATTCTCTTTGCCCTGAAGGCAGGGTACTTTTAAAAATGAAAATTTCTGGGGAGTATACTTATAAAAATAGCTTAGCGGGAAAACCCTGCACCGCAATTTTGACCGACTATAACCTTACTATTCAATCAGATGGGCGTGAGCAAATTATTCCTTATGCCAATATTCTATCGGTGCGATTGAGTAAATCCAAAAATAAATATCGTGCCTACATCCATCCGGATGGTGGTTCACCAATCATCATAACCAATCAGTTTTATTTATCAAGTAGTGAGCACGAAGATCGCTCGCCACAATACGCAACTTTTATTCGTATTCTCCATTTTCATTTGAAAGATAAAAGCACGGCTGAATACGCGTGCGGCAAAAACCTTAAGAACCTATTGACGTGGGCGTGCGGAGCGGTGCTTGTAGTTTTTATTGTTTCATTTGTATTAGAATTTTTGCAAATGAATCCTGTTAACTCAATCGTTCTTGCTTTGGGTCTTTCCTTTTTGGCGATTGCAATTCTCGTTGGGCTTAACTGGGGTCGGTTTCCTAACATCTATCGTCCAGAAAATATTCCGCTTCAATTTCTTCCTTAGCGTGAACATTTCAATAGGATCGGTTATTTTTAACTCGAATGACAGCTAATCAACCCACTAGACTTTTCCTTGTAGATGATCACCACATCGTATTGGATGGATTAAAATCCATGTTCGATCAGGACTCGGGGTTTACCATTATTGGAACCGCCAGTAATGCAGAGGATGCAATTAAGGCTATCGAATCTAACAAACCCGATATTTTATTAACAGACTATAGTTTGCCCGGAGCGAATGGATTAGACCTGTGTGTGCAGGTAAAAACAAAATACCCGAGTGTAAAGCGGGTTATTTTAAGTATGCACGATGAAGGAGTTTTGGTAAAACAAATTTTAAAAGAAGGAGTAGATGGATACTTGCTAAAAAGTATTCAGCAACTGGAATTAAAAAATGCTCTTCTGCAAATAGTAAAAGGCATGCCTTATGTTAGCCCTGAGATAACCAGACTTATTTTGTCGGATCTCAGCAATGATCAACCAGCAGAATTATTATCTGAGCGCGAACGCGAAATTTTAAAATTAATCGCGAAAGAAAATTCGAATAAGCAGATAGCTGAGAAACTTTTCATTAGTGAACGCACCGTGGAAACGCACCGCAAAAATATTTTTCGTAAGACGAATACAACATCTATAGTTGGTTTGATCAAATATGCATTTGCCAATAATTTAATTCACTAATCAATTGCCAGCCTGAGCGTGTCGAAGGCAATGGGTTCAAAAAATCCTGTTTCGATCCTGATGGCTATCGGGACAACCTGACAAACATTTTTATTTTGCGATGACTATTCTTTCTTAAAGACGTTATCAAACAAAGTCTGAGGATCAAGATTCAAAAAATCATCAATCACAAAATCAGTATGGGCAAGTTCTTCTTTTGAATGAGTGGTTGTAACCCCAACCACCTTAGCACCGGCTCGCTGCGCAGCCTCTACACCTGATAATGAATCTTCAAACACAATGCATTGCAGTGGCGCAAAGCCCATACGGGCAGCGACCTTCAAATAGATTTCAGGATTGGGTTTGCCTTGCTCTACATCAGATTGATCTAAGATGGTTGTGAAATATTTTCCTAATTGAGTGGCCGCAAGCACAAAATCAACATTACTTCTTGGCGCAGATGTGCCAATAGCTTTTGGTATTTTTTGAGCTTCCAGTTCTTTCAAGAAATCTTCAAGTCCTGCCAACGAGTGAATTTCATTTTTATAGAGGTCGCGAAACAGCGCCTCTTTTTCTTCGCCCAATTCTAAAATTCTTTCTTTAGCGAGATCACCAAAGAGATTTTTGATCCAATCATTATTGGTACGGCCATAAATTTTGTTCAGCAAATCTTCATCACTGAGGCCATACCCGTGTTGCTCACAAAACTGACGGAGTGAAATTTTATGATACGGATTGCTATCAACGATAACACCATCCATATCAAAAATTACTGCAAAAGGAATCATGTAAAAATTTCTTTTAAACTAAAGGATAACAAATCGTTTGCTAATTATTTTGCCGGTGTAAGCAAACCGTGCAAGATAAAGTCCGCTAGGTAAACCCGAAAACACAATCGGATATTCCTGATTGGCTGGAATGTAATAAGATTGCGAAATTTTTTGACCGAGTGAAGTATAGAACTGAACAATCATGTTGCGATCGGTTTTTATTTTCAATGTTTCATTTTCAGCAACCGGATTAGGGAAAATTTCAATGACGGGTTCGTCAGGAAGAGCTGTACTTTCTTCATTCTTTAAAATGTGAAGTCCGCCCAATGTGTTTCCAAATACAATAGCAGGCCGGCTGCTATTGAAAAGATTGGTGATGGTTGGCCAGCCACGACCGCCAAAGTTTTTAGCTGTATAGTCTTCAGTTATAGAATTGTAAAGAATACTTTTTACACCTTCAATGTTTGTGTCTTGTGCGCGAAAGTCTCCATAGATTGTAAGTTGGCCACGCTGGTCGGCAACTACTAAATCGCTTCTACCATCGGCATCAAGATCTCCAGCTGCAAACGAAGCGTTTTGCCTGTCGGTACTTGTGCCCAACCCAAGAAAGCTGCTATTCTGTAACGTATAATTGAATTGATCTTTAGGGCCAACATTTCTCCAATATTGAACAGCTCCGGTAGCTTTACCAACTAACAAGTCGTTAAGTCCATCCTGATTTATATCCACCACTAAAATATTTTCAGTATCCGCAATTTGAAAGTTAGTTGATTGAAGAGATTGTCCGGAAAAATTAAGACTGTTGCTTGATGTATTTGGAACGTAAAGCAATTCGGTGCGCCTATTCTGGAGATTTGTTCCCGTAAAAACAAAATCCAATGTGGCATCGCCATTTATATCTGCAAACTGAAGTTTAACATTGTAATAATTGGCGAATGAAAAGTTTATGTAATCTGCAGTTATTAACTTGAAACTGGCTTGATCGGTAGTGCCAATGTTTTCATATTGATATATTGTGCTTGCAAGGTCTGAGCCGGCATAGTTGCTGATAAATAAATCCTGATCGCCATCGCCATCAAAATCAACAAAGGCTGGCGCGGCATAATCACCCACATCAATCATTTGATCCTGAAGAAAATTCGTCTTTTGAAATGTAAACTGCGGTAGTTGTTGGGTGCCTGTATTTTTATAGAGCCAAAGTGATTCTTTATAATTTATGTTCTGAAAGGTGCGCGCATAAATGTTTGGTGATGCAAGCAAATCGGGCTTGCCATCAAAATCGACATCTTCAAGATAGGGTGCTGGAAAAATCAGAAAGTTGATAGGATTAGCACTTGGGAACCCTACGGCAGTGGCCATCAATGCATCTTGTGCCGTTCCTTGATTCTCTAACATAAAAACCCGATTGCAAGATTCTTCAGAGAATAATACTTCGCGATCGCCATCATTGTCTATGTCAATGGTTAGCAAAGTTTTTCCTCCGGCATGTTGCGTGCGTCCGCCCGGTAGGGAAGCACATGTTTGTCCGAAGGCAAACTTGCCACACGAGCACTCTTCAAAGCCACCATAGTTTTGAGTTACACGTTCTAGTTGAAGCGAGTCGCACGTGCCGGTTCGTTCCATACTTAAATTTTTGTGCCATTCTATGGTTCCAATGCCAACAAAGCGAACATTCAGAATATCTAAATCGCCATCACCATCAATGTCGTCAATGGCAGGAATGTCTGATTCGTTTACTTTAAGATTAACATTGCTGGTAAATCCTTTTGTGAGCAGGGGAAACCCGGGATTGTAAGGTCGCCAACTTAGTTTTTCATTAGGCTTGGTAGTGTTTACAAAAACTACAATCCCAAACGGATCGCTTGTAAAGATGTCTTTCTTGCCATCACAATTAAAATCGCGTAGCAATATCCATTGAGTTACTTCAGCAGGAAATAGCTCTTCATATTCTGGGGCGTAAACATATTGGTTCGATTCATTCAGAAATGTTAGTATTTTATTGGCAGCACGGTCGAACAAAACAAGATCTTGTTTGGCATCACCATTCAAATCCATGGTATTCACCTGCACTGCATTTAGCCCTCCCGCCCACGGTAGTTGCAGCACTTTTCCATCGGCCTCAACAGCAATGCTCTGATCAAGTTTATAGGTGAACTGACCCTGCAACCCGAGCGGTAATAGAAAAGTTAGTATGAATATGCCTCTGTGCATCTAAAAATATTCACATTCTATAACGAGTACACCCATGCACCTGTTATCTTGCCTGCAAGATACTTTACAAGCCCGAGATAAATGCAGATTGAGGAACTATATGAGAAATTCCTTGAAGGAGGAAAAATTTCAACTGACACCCGACAAATAACTCCCGGTAGCATTTTTTTTGCATTGCGCGGAGACAAATTTAACGCAAACGAATTTGCCCAGAATGCACTTGAATTAGGAGCCAGTTATGCAGTAATCGATGATGAAGCATTTAATCTATATCCACAATGCATTCTAGTACCTGATGTTTTGTTGACATTGCAAATGCTGGCAAAACATCATAGAAGTAAATTAACCATTCCTGTTATTGGATTAACAGGATCAAATGGAAAAACAACTACGAAAGAACTACTGGCTGCAGTGCTTAGCACAAAGTATAAGACATTTGCCACCAAAGGAAATTTGAATAATCATATTGGCGTCCCACTTTCCATTCTCAGTATTGATGCTTCTATAGAAATAGCCGTAATAGAAATGGGTGCTAATCACCTAGGCGAAATTGCATTACTTAGTTCAATGGTAAATCCATCGCATGGGCTTATCTCAAATATTGGTCGTGCTCATATCGGTACGTTTGGCGGATTCGATAATATAATTCGAGGTAAGTCAGAATTGTACCAACATCTGATTACAAACAGTGGAATAGTATTCATCAATTCCAGAAATGAAATTTTAGCCAACATGGCTAAGCGATTTAAACAACCATATTTTTATCCGGCATCAGGAGATTATTATCACGCTGAACTTGTGGCGGCTGATCCATTTATTAAATATAAAG
>Ga0163152_10000444_pt1 | contig 73219 bp, 56 predicted proteins | sample OliLakLV19MP8IB2_FD_148635 | JGI IMG/M metagenome (GOLD analysis project Ga0163152, IMG submission 148635) | Freshwater microbial mat bacterial communities from Lake Vanda, McMurdo Dry Valleys, Antarctica - Oligotrophic Lake LV.19.MP8.IB-2 | ecosystem: Environmental > Aquatic > Freshwater >... | reverse complement strand
GTCAACGCCAGTCCCGACTCTTCACCTGTCCCCCGGTTATTGACTCCGGCTACCGGCATATTTCAAAATTGCGGAAACCAATGGCGTCAACCATCCTGCCCCGGATTCGAATCCGCACTCATCCCGCAGGTGTCGGTTGGCGCCCTGACCCAGGAGGTAGTTCGTGGGGGACAAGTCGCCGAAGTCCAATGATCGAAAGAAGAAGCAGGACGCCGCAGCCAAGAACCAGAAGCAGGCCGGCAATCAGGCCAGGGCGAAACAGGCTTCGGACCTGCCGCTCAAGAAAAAAGGGAAATAGCGCCGCCGACAAGCCTGTCACAGACATGATGAATCCCCCCGGAAAAGGCTCCACCGGGGGGATTTGTCATTGGAGAGGGTGCGCCAACCGGGCAAGGGGACTTAGTGGCGGGAGCTGGGCGATGCCGTCATCGCTTGTTCCCAGTTCAGCAGCATCCGTAGCTCCCTTTGGCCGACGCCCGCTCCGGAACTCCGGAGCGCCACGAACCTACCGTCCGGCGCCACGTCGAAGTCCCGCGCGCGGGTCACGCTGAATCCGCCGTCGAACAACCGGACGGGATTCCCGACCTGGAGCGTGGGCCCGGTCTCGATCGCCACGACCATCATCGCGGTCCCGGACACGAAAAAGAGTTCACGCCCGTCGCGCGACCAGAGCGGGCTGCCGCCCCCGCCGGTGGATACCTGCCAGGTCGTCCCGGTGTCGGGAAAACGCCGCATGAACACGTCCGCGGATCCGGCCTCGTTCGAAGTATAGGCGATCCAGCCACCATCGGGAGAAATCGCGGGATCGGATTCATTGAACTCCGTCGCCAGGAACACGACGGGCGGGGACGAACCATCCATCGATTTCGACCAGATGTCGCTCCGAGTTCCCCGACCGTTCCGGGTAAAGACCAGCCGATTTCCTCCGCCGGACCAGGATTGAGGCGCGCCCGGATCGATCCCATGAAAAATGGTCTTCATCTCGCGCGCCCCCTCGACCGTCAGGCTGACCATTTTCGGTGGGGCATCCACCTGCTGACAGGCGATGCGCGAGCCGTCCGGGGACCAGATGGCATCGTGATTATCGCCGGCCTGAACCGCCCGGGAGAGGACGCTGCGCTCGACATCGAGCATCCAGAGTTCACAACTGTCGCCGACTTTCCGCAGGAGAACTCGCTTGCCGTCCGGCGAGACGCGCGGCTGCATCCAGGGGCCGCGCGTTTCCATGGCCGGCGTCGTGGCTCCCTTTCGATCCAGCCAGACAATCTCCTCCCCCTCACCGGCGCCGGGGAGCGGCACGTAGAGGAGCTTGCCGTCGTTCGACACGTCAAAGCAGTAGTTGTTATCAACCCGTTCGGTCAGTGGAACCGCGGGTCCGGTGACCACCGCCTTGACCGGGTCGAACGGCGCCGCCAGCACGGCCTGCGATTCCGAGTCGAAATAGAGCAGGTGCCCCGATTGGACATAGGTGCAAATAAGGGCGTTGTCGATAACCAGGTGGCGCGAACCGTCCGCGCGAACTGCCACGATTTGCCACGACGGATTCGTACGCCTGGAGAGTGTGATGAGCACCGTCTTTCCATCCGGCAGTATGTCCGGCCCCCAGGCCTCGATCTCGCCGTTCGTTGTGTCGATGGCCGCCACCACCTCCGGCTTGCCGCCGGTGGCCGGGACGCGGGAGAGGGCCGTCAATCCGTCGGTACCACCGGAGCGCGGCGTGTAGTAGATGGTCCCGTCCTGGCCCCAGTCGGCGGCGGCGATGCGCGGCTCGTTCAAGATCGTCTGGGCTACACCTCCGTCGATCGGCACCTTCCTGATACCGGTCGACGTGATGAAACCCAACCAGGCACCGTCCGGCGAGAAGAATGGGGCTGTACCATCCTCTGTCCCCTCGATGGGAGCCACCTCGAACGATGCAAGCCGTCGCCGAAAGATTCCACGGGAACCCCCGTCGCGCGCGCTGTAGATGATCGATTTTCCGTCGGGGGAAATCATGGGTGTCGACTGTCCCTGGAGATCGGCCATGCCGACCGTGTAGCGCTGCATAGGTTCCGGAGGAGCCGAGTCCCGACCAGGAAGCAGCAACATGACGAGGATGGTGGCCAGAACCGCCGCCGCGGCCGCCAGCACCGGGAGAATCCAGTGCCCCTGCCGCTGGACCGCCGGAATCCCCGGTGTCGCGACACCGGACATGGATGTCGCGCCCTCGGCCATCCAGGCCAGCTGAAGTTTCACATCGTGCGCGCTCTGCACGCGATCGGCCGGGTCCTTGGTCAGGCAGGCCCCCACCAGTCGGTCGAGCGCCGGGGGCATCATCGGCGATATCTGCGATACCGGCAGTGGTTGCACATGCATGATCGCCGCGATCAGGCTGGCCTGGCTCGTCCCGTCAAACGCGCGCTTCCCCGTGGCCATTTCATGGAGGACGCACCCCAGCGCCCAGAGGTCGGCCCGCGCGTCGGCCTCCTTCCCCTCCAGCTGCTCCGGCGACATGTACTGAAACGTGCCGACGATCGTTCCTTCCGCGGTCAATGCCTGAGCCATGGTCGGCGAGGTCGTCAGTGCCGCCATCGTGACGCCCGATCCGCCCCCTGGCGCGAGCCCGGTGGCGCGAGCCAGGCCGAAGTCCATCAACTTGGCACCGCTCTTCGTGAGCATGACATTGCCCGGTTTTAAATCGCGGTGGATGACTCCCGCGCGATGCGCACGATCCAGCGCGTCGGCTATCTGGGCGCCGAGCCGCAACACCTCGGTTGTCGGCAAGTGACCTCGCGCCAGCCGCTCCGCCAGCGTCTCGCCGTCGACCAGTTCCATCACCAGGTAGTCGGTGTCACCCTCGCGCCCAACATCGAAAAGCGTGCAGATGTGGGGATGATTGAGCGAGGAGATGGTCCTGGCCTCCCGCTCGAAGCGGGCGCGAACTTCCGGGTTTTGAGACAGATGTTGCGGCAGGACCTTGACGGCGACATCGCGCCCGAGACGCGTGTCCCTGGCGCGATAGACCTCGCCCATGCCCCCGGCGCCGAGGGGCGACACGATCTCGTACGGGCCAAGGCGCGTACCGGGGATCAGGGTCATCGCGACAGGGGATTCTCATGCTTGATCCCGGGGAATCTCCGAAAGTCATTGTCGGTGGAGTAGAGGGTGGCTCCATGTTCGATGGCCAGTGCCGCGAGGTGGGCATCCGAACTCAGGTTTCCCGCGGTGCCTGTTGTCGAAAGGATGAGACGAAGAATCGGCCAGTGTGCGGGGCCGGGGGCCACGGTTTCAGCGCACGGTTGCCGCAGCCAGGAATCAACGTATTGGACAGCGTCCTCCGGCTGGAGTTGGTGTCGCAAGATACCGGGACGCGTAGTGATACGCAGAAAAGCGAGCAGCACGATCCAGGCGAACCCGACCGCTTCGTCGCCGGAGAGCGTCTGCTCCAGCCATCGTCGCGCCCCCCCATGATGAGGTGAGTCCGCATCGACCGCATAGATCAACAGATTCGCATCGACCAGGATCACTTCCGAAGCTCCAGCTTTCGCGCGATCTCGATGTCCTCAAGGTGGTCGGCCAGTTGCAGGGCTTTGTCCAGTGTCACCCCTGCCGCGACGCCCCCCAGATGAGCCGGTCGTAACGTGTATTTCTTGACGCCTTTCCGACCCGACCGGGACAGTCCAGCTCGCAGCGTCTCGTTCACGACTTCCTTGAAGGATTTGGCCGAACGGTGCGCAAGATCCTTGAGGGCCCGGACCAGGGCATCGTCAAGAGTTAATGTGGTTCGCATTGAGACATCTTAGCATACGATCTACGAGCATCACGATGCCGGGTGGCGCCTCCGGAGCCGGGAGCCCAACTCATTCAGGCTCCGCCAGCCCCATCTTTTCCAGAAGTGCCCGCCACCGTGGATCGGCATGAAGCGAACGGAAGAGCGGTTCGGGCTTCACGAATGTGAGGCCCGAGTCACGCTGCGTGTAGGCGCGTTCCAGCCATTTGAATGCGGCATCGGTTTCGTTCCGGGCGACGTGCATCATCGCGAGCTGGTAGGCGGAGTCGTTTGGCGAGCCGACCGTGAGTTCATGGAGTGCCCGATCCGAATCTTCCCCATGTCCCAGGGCGTGCTGAACGATGGCAACTCCGCACAGGCGCCCCCAGTTGGTCGGTTCGCTCCTGGCCACGGCCAGGGCCTCATCCCCCCGCCCTTCTGCGAGAAGCACCATTGAGAGAAGGTAACGGAGCAAAACGACTTGTGGCGAAAGCTCCACCGCCTTCTGAAACGCAGCCTCGGCCAGTGGCAGAAGGTCGGCCCCCCGGTAAAAGCGCCCGAGGTAACCGTAGCCGGAAACGTTCAGCGGATCCAGCTCGATCGCTCGCAGGCCCAGGGTCACGGCTTCGGCCGGTCGACCAAGGAGGAACGTCAGCATCGCGACCGCCCGTACCACCTCGGGGTTGTTCGGGGCCAATTCGAGCGCCCGACGAAACGACCGGTCGGCGCCTTTCCAATCCCAGTCGCACCACGATTGGACCGTTCCCATGGCCAGGTGGGCCTCCGCCAAACCGGGTTCCAACGCCAGCGCCCGTTCCGCCGCATCACGGGCCCGACCGTAGCCCTCTTCCAGCGTGGCCAGTCCCAGGGCAGCCTGCAGCTCTCGGGCGCGTGACAGCGATGCCCACGCGAGCGCGTGCCGGGGGTCAAGTTCCAGCGCCTTCACCAGGTACTCGACTCCCCGGTTGATATCAGCACTCGTCAAGCGGTCGACGAGGAACCTTCCTTGTAAGAAAAGGCCATGCGCCTCGCCGACATCGCCGCGCCCCCTGGCGGCCGCCGCGACTTCCGCTTTCACTTCGCCGCTGGTTCTCGAGTCCGGCTCCTCACCGAGGAGCGTGGAGCGCAACTCCTTCACGACCGACTGTGCGATGTCGTCCTGCACGGCGAAGATATCTTCCAGCGTCCGGTCGTAGGTTTCCGACCAGAGGTTGAAGCCATCCGATACCTTGACGAGCTGAACCGAAATCCGCATCCGGTTTCCCGCCTTGCGAACGCTCCCCTCAAGAAGCGTGGCGACATTCAGCTTCTGGCCGATGACCGCCAGGTCTTCACTCTTTCCCTTGAATTGAAACGAGGAGGTACGGGCCGCCACGCGCAGGCCCTTGATCTTGGCCAGCACGTTCAAGAGCTCGTCGGCCAGACCGTCGGCAAAGTACTCATCCTCTTCGTCGCGGCTGCGATTGACGAAGGGGAGTACCGCGATCGACGGCGCCTCCTCGATGGGAGCCACCGATGGTGTGCGCCCGCTCGAAGACCCGGCCGTTCCGGTCTCCATGGTGCGCTTGACCAGGCGAAGTTCGTTATGGACATCCAGGGCCGTCTGCATCCGATGCCGCGGATCCTTTTCCAGGCAGCGCTTGATGATTCTGACCAGGTCATCCGGCAGGTCGCCCGGTCCACTCCGGAGCGGCACCGGCGTATCCCGCAGGATGGACGAACTGACATCCGCAAAGGTGGATCCGCCGAACGGACGGCGCCCCGAGAGCAACTCGTACATCATGATGCCGAGCGCAAACAGATCGGCCCGCGCATCCACCGCCTCGCCCCGTACCTGCTCCGGTGCCATGTACGGCACCGTCCCCACCACCTGTCCGGCGGTGGAGATCGGCGACACCAGCGTCGACGCCTGGGTCGCGTCCAGGTCCGAGTCCGCGGTCGCCAGCTTGGCCAGGCCGAAGTCGAGCACCTTGATCCGCCCCTCGCGCGTGACCATGACATTGGCCGGCTTCAAATCACGATGAACCACGCCGCGCTCGTGCGCCGCCACCAGGGCATCGGCCAGTGGAATGGCCAGATCGAGCACACGACCGGTTGGCAATCCGCCGGGCGTGACCAGTCGGTCGAGAGTCTGCCCCTCGACCAGCTCCATGGTCAGAAAGCGGATGCCACCGGACTCCTCAACCGAGTGGAGCGTCACGATGTTGGGATGATTCAGCCCGGCGACGGTCTGCGCCTCGCGCTCGAACCGGGCCAGTCGATCGGGATGGGCGGCCACGTCTTCCGGCAGTACCTTGATGGCCACATCGCGGCCCAGGCGCGTGTCCCGCGCGCGATACACCTCGCCCATGCCCCCGGCGCCCAGGGGACCGATGATTTCATAGATCCCGAGGCGGGTGCCGACGGTGAGTTGCATGCGGGGCATTGTACGTCAACCCGGAGTCACGTCAGGAGTCGACGACTGTCCCGGGAGACCCCGTCGGCTCATCCTACTTCGCGATCGTCACCTTGACGGGCTCGGCCGCCACGCCTGCGGCCGTGAGTCGGGCGAAGTAGACGCCCGACGGCAAGGATGCACCATCGGTGGAACGGCCGTCCCAGGTCGTTTCGTACCTGCCTGGGAGGACCACGCCATCGATCAGCCGGGCTACCTCGCGGCCGCGCACGTCGAACACTGACAGGCGCACGGGCACCGGGGCGTCGGAGGCCGGCCACACATCGCCTTCCCTTGGCGTGGTCAAACCGGTGCGGGGCACGACGTAGGCGATCCGCGTGATCGGATTGAACGGATTGGGCCAGGCGCGCGTAATGACCGGGCGCGCGCCAATCGGCGCCTGGGCGTCGTCGGGCGTGCCGACGGGCAGCACGTTCGGGTCCGGGACACCGTTGCCATCCAGGTCGACATACAACTTGTAGTACGAGCCGATGGTCGGCAGGTTCGTGCCGACCGGGTTGTTCGGCATGACATCGCCGCCGAGTTCGCCGGTTGGTTCCGGGTCGTAGCAGATGGAGGCCACGAAGGCGAGTTGCGTGCCGGGCGGACACTGATTCGGCCCGAGGCCATAGATGGCGTCCCAGGGAATGGCAATCTCGGTGCCCGACTGCGTGCCGTACGTGTGGTTCGAATCCCGCCCGAAGACGGCCAGGCTCGACAGGTCATTGCTCGTCGTCGCGCCGGTGATCTTGAAGAGCGAGGAGCTGTCGAACGGCCCCTGGTGCTGGTAGGTGCCCCACTGGAGGTCCGGCTTGAAACCGGCCCCGGTGAAGGTGGCGCCCCGCTCCCACGAGTTGATGGCCGTCAGGTTGGCAACGCCGTTGCCGCCATTCCAGTCGGTGTCGATGTACAGGATCCACGAATTGCCGCTGACCTGGCCGTCGATACCAACGTAAAGATACGAGGCGTCCCAGCACACGTGGAGGGCGTCGAGCTCGTTGGCGCTGCTCCACTGGCTGTCGTTGTCGGGGTCGTCAACGATACGCGAATCCGGCACCCACTCCACCGGGTCGATGCGGCCGTCGATGGCCACCTTGGTGGCCGCTTCGAACGTCACCGGCTTGTTGTCGAGATGCGTCACGAGCAGGTTCGGATTGTTCAGTGGATCGGTCACCGCGCCTGAGTCGAGCATCAACTCGATGGCGGAGGGATTCAAGGCTTCGATTGCAGCGGCGGCGGCGGCGGACAGCTGCAGGTCGATGGTGACGCCGTTGACAACCGAGCTGACCACATCCGCGGCGCTCAGGGTGACGTCGGCCACGCCGTCGTTGTCGTCATCGAACTTGATCTTCGTGCGGATGACGTTGTCGTACTTCGTCACCTGGTTGAAGCGGATCGAGAGGCGGTTCGGCGTCGGGTAGTACGACGCGCGCACCGGGTCGGGCCCGAGCTGGTCCACCAGCTGGTTGCGCAGCGCCAACAGCTCGGGGATGTGTCCCTGCGCGTTGGGCGCCGAGGTGAATCCGCCATACACGTAGAGTTCGAAGGCGCCGTCACCGTACAGCTCGTCACCCTTCAGGAGCGTCAGGCTGTACTCGAGGTTGTGTACGGCCCCGGCACCGCCGACGCCGTTGGTGCCGCCGACCACCACCGCGCCGGTGGCGTTGGTGCGCGGGTTTTTGAAACCGAAGTAGCCGCCGTTGTTCGACAGTCCGTCCGGATCCCAGATCCGGTCCATGGTGGCGTTCCAGGTCAGGTCGACCAGGTCGGGCGTGAAGGCCGATTTGACGTAGGCCCGTTCGCCGAACGTGTTGTAGATGACATCGAGATAGGGCTGGCCAAGCGTCAACCGGATCCGCTTCTGCACGGCGGCATGCGTCAACTTGAGTTCGACCGTGCTCCCGGCGCCGGTCACGACCGACAGGCCGTACAGGTCGTGCTCGCGGTCGATGCCGGCCACCGACACGTCCGAGAGGCCGGCGATGTGGTTGACCTCGTTGTAGTCCCCGTCCGTGTCGGCCCAGTAGACGTTGTCGTTGCTGACAACCGAATAGTTGTAGTCGACCCCCTTGGCGAATAACCACTGGAGCTTGCCGCCGATCGACTCGAACACGGCCAGCAGCCGGTCGTTGTAGATGACCGCCTCCTGGATGCCGTCGTCGTCGAAGTCGGCGAGGTAGGCGCCGGTCGAGGCGCCATACAACCCCCCGGCCCACCGTGCCGCCTCCGAGTGGGCGTTGGCGTTCTTGATGTGGTTTGTGTAGTGGTGCTGCCACCCCGATATCTCGCCGTTGTCATGCCAGCCGGATTCGTGCAGGTTGGTCATCATCACGTACCAGGCACCTTCGGAGATGTTGTTGACCGGCACCCCGGTCAGCTTGGTGTAGGCGTTGTTCCAGATCTGCCCGTAGTTCCACTTCGGCATGTGGGCATCCTGATTGTTGGGTCCCGTGTAGGCGGCCCAGTCGGTATACCAGAAGTTGTTGCCACCGCCGTAGCCGCCGTAGCCGCCGAGGAGGCCGTACGTGCCATTCTGCAGGGAGATGGCGCCCCCGCCGAATCCGCCCAGCGTGTCGTTGACCTTCCACACGCTGACGGTGGCCGAGTTCATGTTGCAGCGGCGCAGGATCTCAATGTAGTTGTTCAGCGCGGCGGCATTCCCTGCCCCCTGGCTGACCTCGGCGCAGAACTCCCAGTCGTTGCCGTAAACGATCAGCTCGTCGGCACTGGAATTGATGATGCGGTTCCACGCGTTGCCGTAGTCATAGTTGACCTCGCCGACGAAATTATTGTCGATGGGGATGACCTTGAGGCCGTTGCCGAGCGTGTAGATGTGATGGTCGTCGAATGCGTTGTTTTTGTAGCCGCAGTGAATGTAGTCGTCCAGGATTACCGCCTGCACGCCGTTGGCCTGGAACGCATTGCCGATCCAGTCGATAACGCCGTTGTTGGCGGCCGTTCCGTTGCCGTCGTTGTCGGGATTGTCCAGCCAGACGCGCTCGGGCACCCAGGCCACCACCGCGTTGCCGCCGTAACGGAAGTTCGTCATGTCGGTCTCGCGATCGACCGACCAGGAGTTCATGCTGTACTGGAAGAACGGCATGATCTGCTGGGACCACGCCGAGGTAACCATCTGGGCCCACCCCTGAGTCACGCCGGTCACCAGGTAATCATTGAACGTCGGGTCGTGCCATTCGGCGGCGGTCTGAAGCGTGGCGGCCATGTGGAAGTTACCGGGCACGTCATAGTAGTCGTGGGCGGCCAGCAGTTCGTCGAAGCCGTCATCGGGGTTGTTGGGATCGCCGTCGAACGTCGCATTTTCGCCACGCTCGCCGCGGAATACCGTGGTGTAGGTCAGCCCCTGGTTGCCGTGCTGTACGAACACCACGTTGTGCGCACCGGCCGGGCTCTGCGGTTCGTTGGTGGCTTCGATCGTGTCCTCCACCCGGCCGGCTACCGTGGACAGCACCAGATATCGGATCGGCGTGGCTTCCTCGCGGGCCGCTTTCGGCGCGACGAGCCCAAAGGCCAAGGTCGGTGCACCGGCGGCGGCGGTCACCGCCCTCCGATAGCCGGCTCCCAAGTCGATCACGGCTTCACACATGTCCCAGCGCGTGGCAAAAGCCACTCCGGCCACCTGCTCGCCCGGTTCGAGGTTCACGGCGAGCGACGAGGGCTTGCCCGCGGCGTCCACACCGAGGAGATGACCGTCCAGCCGGCCATCGACGCCCCGTTGAAAACGGACCGCGCGATCCCACGCGATGTCGGTGCCGGCGGGAGAAAGGCCGTCGGGAAGCACCTGGCTGCCGCCGTCCGCGTAGTCGATGAGGACATACACCGCCGCATCGGGACGATCAAGCGCTTCGCGGGCCACCGTGGGAAATCCGGGGCGGGCCAGGTCGACGCGGAGGTCGAGCCCGGCCTCGGTCTGGTCGGCGTGAAAGCCCATGAGGTCGGCCTCGGAGTCCCGACCGCTTGTGCCGTCGTACACCGGGTCGAGCGCCTTCAGTGACAGCGGGGCCCACGCGGCGGGATTTCCCGACACGTGATCAGCGGCCGATTCGGCGCGCGGTGGCGCCGCTCCAGGCTTGACGACCTGAAGCAACAGGAGAAGACAGGGGCTGGCCAGGACGGCCAGAGAAAGGAGTTTGCGGCGGGTGGGACGAGACATGGACGGAGGTCCTCCAAGGCGTGACGCCGGTGTCCGTTTCGAATGATGCCTGCGGGGCCGGTCACGTGACCAGTGGACCGGTCCAAGTCACTGAATTGGTAATGGGTAAGCTAAAACCAGTATAGCAACAGCCGCCGATCCCGTCGGCAGGAAATCACATTGCCAGGCGGGTCGGCGCGGGGGCCAGGCCGCTCAGCGGGGCACCAGCTCCCAGACTCCAAACCCCCAGGGACCCAGCTCCACCTCCGTCCCCCGCGCCTGATCCAACAGGTCGGTCCCCGCGAGGGCGGCCCGGCTCACCAGCCGGGGCCGCAACAAGCCTTTGCCCGACGCCCCGGGGTCGCCTTCCAACTCGATTCGCGTCCGCACCGTTTCCCCACCGGGGTTGGCGACGATCATGGCGGATAACCCGCCCGACGGATCCCGCCGCTCAAAGACCAGGAGTCGCGCATCGTCGGCACGACCGGCATGCAGGCTCGGCGCGGCGGGTTCGTCCGGCGCGGAGAGGGCCGGCAGCTCCCGCCGCAGCCGGATCAGATCACGGTGCCACGACAGGAGCGAGCTCGGATCGCCGTTTTGAGCCTCGACAAGGTCCCAGCGCATCGGGCGCCGGATGTCGGGATCGGGCTTCATCCCCTCCATTCCGATTTCCATGCCGTAATAGATGAGCGGCGTCCCGGGGAGCGTGAACAACAGGCCCGTGGCCAGCCGCTGGCGCTCCGGGTTGGCGCCGAGGACCGAGGCGATCCGGTTGTTGTCGTGATTGTCGAGAAAGCGGACAAGCTGCGCGCCGGGAGGATAGATCTGACGAACGGCGGCATATTCCGAAAGGTATTGCGCCGGCGTCTTCTTCCCCCCCAGCAATTCCAGAGTGGCGTAGTACAGCGGGTAATCGAAATTCATGTCGTACTGGTCATGGAAATACGACCCGATCGTCTCGGCGTTGTCCCAAACCTCACCGAGCAGCAGGAAGTCCGAACGCAGTCCCTTCACCTCGTGGCGGAGTTCGCGCCAGAAATCGTGCGGCGGTCCCTTGGCCACATCGAAGCGAAAGCCGTCCACGCCATCCGTCAAGTCGCCGTCGTTGTCCAGGTCCAACCAGAAGCGGGCCATCTGGAGGAGCCGGGCCCGCATCTCGGCCGATCGGAAGTTCAACTCGGGCATCTCGTCGATGTTGGCGAAGCCGGCGTACGTTTCGTTGCCCGCATCCTGGAACTTGTACCAGGACGAGTATGGAGACGTCGGATTCCCCCTGGCAGCGAGGAACCATGGATGCTGGTTCGAGCTGTGATTGGCGACATAATCGAGCACCACCCGGATCCCCCGGCGGTGCGCCTCGGCCACAAACGTCCGATAGTCATCCAGCGAGCCGTAGTCGGACTCGATCCCCTCGTAGTCGGTGACGTCATAGCCGTGATACGACGGGGATGGGTGGACCGGCATCAACCAGATGCCGTCGATCCCAAGGTCCTCGGTGGTGGCCGGGTCACCGTCGTTCAGATAGTCGAGTCGCCGCGTCAATCCGGTGATGTCGCCGATCGAGTCGTCGTCCGGGCCATCCTGGAACGACCGCACGAACGCCTCGTACAGGACCGCCCGATCCCAGAACGGTGGAGCATCGACGCGGCCCGTCCAGCGGTCGAGCGTCACGCCGATCGTTCGCGACAGCGGCGCCGCTCCCTCCAGTTCGATCTCGACCGTGATCAGCCAGTCGCCGTCTTCCAGGTCGGGCGGCAGGGGTGCCGACACAGAGTGGGTGGCCGGGTCGATCGCGGCGGCCAGCGTCCAGCTACGCCGCCCGAGCCAGTCGGCCAGGCGGATCTTCGCGGTCCGGATGGCGTGCCCCTCGGGCATGATGACCACGGCCATCGTCGACAGGCTGGTGAGCCGTGCGCCGTCGGCCGGCACGAACGAGCGGAACCAGGGCTCTCCTGGCCGCCGGGTGACGAGGATGCCATTGTTGAAGTTATTGGGATCGGTCGCCTCGGCGTGGGGATCAGTCACCCATTCGGTGCCGTTGATAACGTACTTGTACTGGTAGGTGCGTCCCGTTTCGAGCGGGGTGGTCAACGTCCACACCAGGTCGCCATCGGCATCGGTCATCGGCCAGGCCGAGCCGCTCCAGCCGTTGAACTCGCCGGCCAGGTGCACCGTCCGGGTGCCCATGGGAGCCACGTATGAAAATAGCCAGCCGTCGGCCACGGCCCGCGGTCGGAGCGGAGAGAGCTCCGCCCTGGGCGGCGCATCGTCCGGCGCCGCGGCGCGGCCGATACCGGAGCTCGCCACGAGGAGGACGAACAGGGTCAGGATGACGCGGGCGGCGTGGCACCGGCCGCCGGGTGACAGGCAGCGGTACAGGAATCGGGGCACGGCGGCTCCTCGGGGGTGGAAAACGCAACGCGGGCGGCAGAATCCTAGCAGGACCCCGGCCTCAATGCTCGTCAGCCTCCGAGTCGACCCGCAATGAGCGCCAGCAGTCGCAGCGGTTCGGCCACGCTCCAGGCCTGGGCTGGACACCCGCGCGGCGCATGGGGCGGCTCGGCGTCGAAGATCTCGGCCCAGCTGCCGACGCCATCCTCCATGAGATGCCGCGCCCCGATGGCCAGCAATCGCTCGACTTCCACCCCGGCCGATCGGCGATCGGCGCTGGTACGCCAGAGTGCTTCGAGATAAGGCCCGAGCAACCACCCCCACACGGTTCCCTGGTGATAGGCGGCGTCCCGCTGCCAGCGATCGCCGACGTAGACCGGTGCGTAGCCATCTTCGCCGCGGGCGAGGCTGCGCAGGCCGACTCCGGTGTAGAGCTCCCGCCCCGCCGTGGCCACGATGCGGCGCGCGTCATTCCGCGGCAGCAACTCGTACGGCAGGCTGACGGCGAACAGGGCGTTGGGACGAATGGCCGGATCGGGTGTGCCGTCCGGGGCGATGATGTCATGGAGATAGCCGCGCGTCTCGTTCCAGAAGGCGGCGCGAAACGAGGTCCGGACCCGCGCGGCTTCCTTTCGCCAGGCACGCGCCGAGCCGGCGTCCTTGAAGCGCTCGGCCAGGCTCGACATCTCGATCAGCGCGCCATGCCACAGCGCCTGGATTTCCACCGGCTTCCCCTCGCGCGGGGTGACGGCCCAGTCGTCGACCCGGGCGTCCATCCAGGTCAGGGCCGAGTTGGGCCAGGCCCAGGTGATCAGCCCGTCAACATCGGCGTGAATGCCGTAATCGGTTCCGGCCGGATAACGGGCCACGATCTCCCTGCCGGCGGGATAGAGATCACGGCGCACCCGCTCGAGGCTGCCGCCGGCGGCCAGGTACTGCCGCATGGCCTGAAAAAACCAGAGGCTGGCATCAAGCGTGTTGTACTCGGGGAGATCGCCGGCGTCAGGAAAGTGATTCGGCAGGAGCCCATTCCGGATGTGGGCGGCATAAGTGGACAATATCTCCCCCGCCGCATCGAGACGCCCGGTGGCCAGGCAGAGCCCGGGCAGGGAAATCATCGCATCGCGCCCCCAGTCGGTGAACCAGGGATAGCCGGCCACGATGGTCTTCTGCGATTCGCCGCGACGAACGAGGAACTGATCGGCGGCGAGGTGCAGCGTGCGGACCCACTCCGCACGCTGCAACACCGGCTTGAGCAGCGCGCGACGGCGCTCGAGTTCGGCCGCTTCCAGTTCGTCGGGCGTGCCCGCCGGGGGCTCGCCCACCGTGACGAGGAGATCAAGCGACCGGCCGGACTCCAGTGACAATGTGGCCCGCCCCGGGGCGGCGAGATCATCGCGATCGTCGAGGCCCCGTTCGATTTCCCGTTCGTGGAGCACCTGGCGAATCCAGGCCGGCTCGGCCTGCCAGCCCAGGTCCACCGCCCCGCCCCCGCTCAAGGCGCGCAGCGTGAGGGTCGGGCCGTCGGGACCGGGATCGATGACCAGCCGGTCCGGGGAACCGGTCGCGACCGTGAACGGCATGGCCGATGAGTCTGCCGCATGACGGTTGCCGTGATGATCGCGGAAGGCCAGGAGCGGCCGAAGACCCAACACTACCGGTCCTTCACCGTCCAGCAGCCGATAGCGCAGGAGTAGCGCGTTGACCCCGTGGACCATGATGACCCGGCGCTCGAGCCGCCACGTACCCGCCAGCCAGACATGACGCGGAAAAGGCCAGCGGTCGAAGCTTTCGAGAAGGTGATCCCCGCGGGGATGGAGAATGCCGGGACTCGTACCGCCGCCCGCGTCCGGATAGCGATGAATGCCCAGTTCAAACGTGCCGACGGCACCGGACAGCGATTCGTCGAGGCTGGCCAGCGTCAGCTGCCGGTCCACCGGCGGTTTGACCGCCGCGACCAGGAGGCCGCTGTAGCGCCGGGGCAGGAGTCCGTTGACCGCCTGGAAGGCGTAGCCGCCGAGGCCGTTGGTTTCAATCCACTCGAAGCGGCCGGCCGCTTCGGGATCGGCCAGGACGGCCCTGGTCAGGGAGAAGCGCGGGAAGCCGTTCTGAGTCGGCGTCACCTTTTTACTCTGGCACGCCGCTCGCGGGCCACTGACCCACCAGCCATGTCACGAGCGCCGGGAATCGCTGGGCCCACGCGCCTTCATTGTGACTCTGGCCGGCCGCCTCGATCGACCGGAAGTCGAGCTCATCGACGAACCCCTGACCGAGCGCCACCGCGCGCATTGCCCGCAGGTCATCGATGTAATCGTCGATGCCGTTGCCGTCCTGGTCGGTCGTGCTTCCTGATTCGAGGGTGCCCATGTCCTGGTAGAAGCGGGTCAGTGCCGGTTTCCCCTGTGCCTGTGCCCAGCCGATCAGGTGATCGTTATCCCACCAGTAGCTGGGGGAGACGGCGGCCACACGACCGAAGACATCGTCGTGCGCCCAGCCGGCATAGGTGCTGATCAGGCCGCCGAGGGAGGAGCCACTCATGAAGGTCTGGGTTCGATCGGCCAGTGTGCGATAGCGTCGGTCGATCTCCGGCTTCAACAACGTGATGAGGTCGATCAGGTACGCTTCACCGTCGCCGCCCGAGCCGCCCGATGGCCACGGCGTGTACTCGGACAGGCGCGCGCCGCCGCCGTTGTCGACGCCGACGACGATGACCGGGCGGATCTGGCCCGACTCGACCAGTAGATCGCACGTTTCATCCACCCGCCATTCGCCGGCAAAACTTGTCCGGACATCGTAAAGATTCTGTCCGTCGTGCATATAGAGGACCGGATAGCGGTCGGTCGACGTGCGATAACCCGGCGGCAGGTAGACGCGCACGGTTCTCCCGCCGCGAAACGGCGAGTGGCTGAACATTTCCACATCACCGGTCAACGTGCCGAGATCGGCCCAGGTAGTCACGGTGAAATCGTACGTCTGGCCCGCCTGCGGCGTGAGCATGCGATTGGGAATATCGAGGCCGGTGGCGTCCTTCTCGACGCGTGTCCACGAACCGTGGGTGAACTTGAACTGGATCGGCTGGCCGGCGGTCAGGTTCAGATCGATGGTCCAGCGACCGTCCGGCTGTTTTGCCAGGGCGTGGGTTGGGCTGGCCGGGTTCCACCCCTGGAAATCCCCGGCGATGTAAACGAGATCCCCGGCGGGCGTGGAATTCGGCGCATCGACGCGGATCGTGAAGACGGCGGTCATTCCCGCCGGTGAAACGGGCTCGGCGGGGCCCAGGCCGGTGGCCGACGCCGTCGGCGCCGGCGAGCCCTGGCCGCACGCGGACAGGACCAGGAGAACCAGGGAGAGGTAGCCGGCGAGTCGGAGTGACATGGCGCGAAGTATATCGCGTCGGATGGCTGTTTCGGCGTTGGACCATTTGTTGGACCGCTCCACCTTTTCAGCCGGCGGCAGGCCGACTACGATTCCCTCTCCGGCCACCCGGCCGTCCGATCGCAACTGTTTCGCCCGAGGGACCTGTTCATGACTCTCCCCTTCCGCCTGCTCCGGATTGCCGCGACCGCCGTTCGACCGGCCCTGTTCGTACTTCTGGCCGTTCTGGCCTCTGCCGCGCCGGCGCTGGCTGAGCCCGTCGTCTTCACCTTCGTGCCGGTGGCCGGGCAGTCGGTTCTGAGTGTGTCGGTGCGCGGATCGATGAACACCTGGGGAGAGACCGCCATGACGAAGGGGGCGGACGGCACTTGGAGCGTCACGATCGACCTCGCGCCCGGCGAGCACCAGTACAAGTATTTCGTGAACGGTGAATGGCCCGGCAACATGAAGTCGGGTGCCGACGGCGGGCCGCTCGATCCGGCCGCGGACAACTACGTGGACGACACGTTTGGCGGCCTGAATGCCGTACGTCGGGTGGCCGCGGGCGGCGCCGCCGCTCCCGCCCTGGCCGCCGCGCCTAAACCGCCGGCGACGGCGCTCGAAGCCGGCACAGCCCGCATCCACTACTTCCGTCCCGACGGCCAGTACGATGACTGGAAACTCCACGTGTGGGAGGACGCGCAGGAAACGGTCACGTGGGAAAAGGGCCTCACCCCCGCCGGCACCGACGCGGCGGGCGCGTTCTGGGACGTGCGCTTGAAGCCCAACGCGGCCAAGATCGGCTTCATCGTTCACAAGGGGGATGAGAAGGACCCCGGCGTCGACATGTTCCTGGTCCTGGCCGAACAGGGACCGGAAGCGTGGCTGGTGTCCGGCCGCAGCACGATCAGCACGAAGCAACCCGACGTTGCCAGCCTCGGCGCCGGCGACCTCACCCGCCGAAAGGCCCACTGGGTCCGGCGCGACCTGATCGCCTGGCCGGGACGTCCCGCGGCGGGAGCGGCGTTCCAGCTCCACGCCACGCCAAACGGCGGTTTGAAGCCGACTCCGACCGGCGTGATCGGCGGGGAGACTATTGCCCTCACGCGCGACACGGCCGGACTCCCCCGCGAGATCCTGATCGAGAACCCCCACCTGGCCGGAATGACGGCGTTGCGCCTGGACGCCGCCGCGACGGCGCGGGCACCTGAATTCCTCCGCGGGGAATTGGCGGTGTCCGTGTCCGGCCCCGACGGCAAGGTCCAGGATGCCACCGGCGTCCAGATCCCCGGCGTCCTCGACGACCTCTTCACTTATGACGGCACCCTGGGAGTCACCTGGGCCGGCGGTGCACCGACGCTTCGCGTGTGGGCGCCGACAGCGCGCGCCGTCCGTCTCCTGATGTTTGCCGACTCGAAGGCCACGACCCCGGCAGAGACACGGCCCATGAATCCTGGCGATGCGTCGGCACCTGGCGTGTGGAGCCTGGCTGGCCCAGCTGACTGGGCGAATCGATTCTACCTGTACGAGGTCGAGGTGTTCGTGCCCACCACCGGCCTCATGGAAACGAATCGCGTCACCGACCCCTATTCCCGCGGGCTGGCCAGGAACAGTCGCCTGAGCCAGATCGTTGACCTGAACGCCGCCGCTCTCAAGCCAGATGGCTGGGATGCCATCGCCAAGCCCGCACTCGCAGCCCCCGAGGACATCACCCTGTATGAACTTCACATCCGCGACTTCAGCGCGCTGGATGAGTCGGTTCCGGCCGCCGAGCGCGGCACTTTCCTGGCCTTCACGCGCGACACACCCGGCACACGCCACTTGAAAAACCTTGCGGACGCCGGTCTGTCCCACGTACACCTGCTCCCCGTCTTCGACATCGCCACCGTGAATGAAGACAGGAGCACCTGGAAGCAGCCGGCCGATCTCTCGAAGCTCCGGGGCGATTCCGAGGAGCAGCAGGCCGAAATCGCCGCCATCCGCGGCGAGGACGGCTACAACTGGGGATACGACCCGTGGCACTACGGCGTGCCCGAGGGAAGCTACAGCACCGACCCCGATGGCACGGCGCGCCTCGTGGAGTTCCGCCGGATGGTGCAGGCGCTGAATGCCATGGGCCTGCGCGTCGTCATGGATGTCGTTTACAACCACACGAACGCCAGCGGCCAGAACGAGCGATCGGTCCTGGACCGCATCGTGCCGGGTTATTACCACCGGCTGAGCCTGGACGGGGTGGTCGAAACGTCCACCTGTTGCCAGAACACAGCCAGCGAGCACCACATGATGGAGAAATTGATCGCCGACGACCTTGTGCACTGGGCGCGGGACTACAAGATTGACGGCTTCCGTTTTGATCTCATGGGTCATCACCTGAAGCGGAACATGGAAACGTTCCGGAGCCGGCTGGCCGCGCTGACGCCGGCCGCCGACGGCGTGGACGGCTCGACCATCTACCTGTACGGCGAGGGGTGGGATTTCGGCGAGGTGGCCAAGGGCGCGCGCGGACCCAACGCCACGCAGCCCAACATGGCCGGCACCGGCATCGGCACGTTCAATGACCGCATCCGCGACGCCATCCGCGGCGGGAACCCCTTCGGTGATCGCCGCGAGCAGGGCTTCACGACCGGCATCGCCGACGATCCCAACGGTTTCTCCGGTTCGGGCGCCGGTGACCGGGGGAAAATCCTGGGCGGTATGGACCGGATCAAGGTGGGGCTGGCCGGCAACATGACCGACTTTGCCTTCATCAACTCGTCAGGCCAGCCCGCCACGGGGGGCGCCAACGGCGTCGGCTACGCGAGGGACCCGCAGGAAGTGATCAACTACGCCGCCGCGCACGATAACGAAACGTTCTGGGACAAGATCGCCTATGCGGCGCCGCCCACGCTGCCGGTGGCCGAACGCGTCCGCATGCAGATGCTGAGCCTCGCGCTCGTCGGTCTCGGCCAGGGCATCCCCTTCTTCCACGCCGGCGAGGAGATGCTCCGCTCCAAATCGATGGACGCCGACAGCTACAACTCCGGCGACTGGTTCAACCGACTCGATTTCACGTTCGCCACCAACAACTTCGGCGTCGGCCTCCCGATGGCCGACAAGAACAAGGATCGCTGGTCGATCATGAAGCCGCTATTTGGCCGCTCCGACTTGACGCCAGCCACCGCCGACATCCAGGCCTCCTCAGATTATTTCCGGGAGATCCTGGCGATCCGCAAGTCGAGCCCATTGTTCCGACTCCGCACGGCCGACGATATCCGGCGGAAGCTGTCATTTCCCGCCGGGGCCTCGGTCCGGATTCCCGGTGTCATCGTCATGACCCTGGCCGACCCCACCGGCGCGGGTGACACGGATCCAAATGTCGGCACGCTTCTCGTCATCTTCAATGCCACAAAATCGGATCAGACGGTGGCCGACGACACGTGGAGAGGGGGCAAGTACACGCTCCACCCGGCCCAGGAGGCCTCGAGCGACAGCCGCACCAGGACTTCGAGTTATGACGCCGGTCGGGGTGCCTTCAAGGTACCGGCCCGCACCACGGCCGTGTTTCGGGCGCCGTAGGGGCGGGGGCTTTCAAATCAGACGTGCTGATCGAGGAGGATTGGGTTTCCATCCGGATCGACGGCGACAAGACTGGCTGGCCCCGTCGTGCTCTCGTCACGAGAATGAAACCATCACGCTTCGCGGCATCCCAAATGTTCGTATCGGGCGCCCCCGCCAAGCTCAGGCCATAAACGTGTGCCGAGCCGGGGAAGCTCGCTGCCAGCCGACGCGCAAACTGGGGCGGCAAGTGCTCGTCAAAGAGGAGCTTCGGGCCGACCTCAGGCAGCGGGGTTGCTCCGAAGAATGCGTTCCCTATCAGCCGCAAACGAGAGGCACGCACGGATATCATCGCCCGAAAGCGACGGGTACTCGGCGACGATCTCCGCCTCGGTTAGCCCGCTGGCTAGATAGGAAAGAACGTCGCCGACGGTAATCCGCGTACCCCGCACGGTCGGCTTTCCAAAGCGAACTTCGGGATCGAGGATAATGCGAGCGTGATAGTCCATGCCCAGGATGCTACGCCGCAGTCCGAAGGTGGTGAACCTGGACTGAGCGCGTGGCGCGAGTCCCGCTAACGACCGCCGTTCAGCTGCAGGGCCCGCGCCCCTGTCGGCCGAAATGCCATCCCGGATCTGCGGCACCTGTCGGTTGCAACGGCTGGTCAGACTACGCCTACAGGCCTATATAGTGAACCGATCGGGCCTGCTGGACCGGTCCAATCGCATGATACACTCGTCGACACGTCAGGCTCGACCGGTGCCACCAGCACCCCCGCCACCCCTGGTACGACGACCGAACGGGGCACCATCCCATGTTTCGTCCATTACGTTGTTTCCTTTTCGTCATGCTGACAGGAATTGTGCCCGCCCAGGCCGCCCTCACCATCGGCCCCGGCCCGGCCCGCGGCACGGATCGCGCCGGCGTCACCTGGTACGAGGACTTCCAGGATTGGAGCCGCGCTGACCTGAAGGCTCTTGATGGCGCCGGATTGGCGGATGCCCGGTACAACTTTGGTGACGGGCGGGATGACTCCCGGGACCTGGTGGCGTTCTACTTCCGGGATGAGGGTGGCAACCTGTACTTTCGGGTCGATCTGTACGACCTCGCACTCGGAGCCGAGAACGGCTCACTCGACATCTATGTGGCCATCGACGCGGCGGCGGGAGGGCAGATGTTCCTCCCCGACTTTCTAGACGTGACAACCGATCGCCCGTGGGAGCTCTGCGTCAACCTCTACAGCGTCGGCACGACCTACGGCACGAACTATCGGATCTACAACAGCAGCTTCACCAACATCACGTCCGGTTACCTGGGGTCATACTTCAACAGTCAGCTCGATGCGGTGGAGTTCGGCATCGCCCGGCAGACACTGGTCGACGCGGGGTGGAACGGCAGCTCGCCGCTGACGTTCCAGGTGGTCACGGCGAAAGACGGCTCCGACACTGGATGCTCGGGCGGCGGCGCCTCCAGCGATCTGACCGATGCCTTCGAGGATGACGACCGCGGCTGTTCGGACGGCGTCCTGAACGGTGGCACATCCTCCACGGCCTCGGCCGGCTACGCCTGGTACGCCTCCATCGCCCATGGCAACCAGTCGGTGAACAAGGGGGGTGACATCGGGGCGCATATTTACGACCCGGCCGCCTCGACCGGTATTTCCGGAGGCACGGGATTTCTTCGAACGCTCGACACGCACGAAATTTTCCGCGTGCCGCTGAACATCCACCCGTCGGGCACGCTGACCATTGCCTGCAACTGGGCGGCCAGGCCAGGCGGCGCCGCCGACCCGCAGGACGGGCCGGCGTTCCTGGCCCGCGTCAAGGATTTCGTGGACGCCGATCAATCTTCCCGGCCGGGCAGCCTCATCGGCGGCGTACTGGCGGAGCACATCATGCCCTACTTCGAAGGGCCGGTGAACGCGGCCTCGATGGCCCTGACGGATGAGTTGAACCAGGCGGTGTACGGCGTGTCGGCGGCGGCCGCCCGCGTCATGCACACGCCGGAGCGGGTTATTCGCAGCCAGTCGACCGGGCTCTCGCCGCTGGATGGCCACACGTTCGAGGACATCGCCGCGAGTCCGTACCAGGCCACCTATCTCGATGAGGTGACCCATCTCCACTGGTGGTTTTATGCCGGGGAAACCTGCCAGCCGGACCAGGGCTACCGGCACAAGGTGCACCGGATCAACGGCGTCTACTCGTTTGTCATCAACGACCGGGAGGATCAGGGGAAGTTCGGCAATCACGACGGCGGGATGGTCATGGACAGCCGGTTCAGCCTGCTGGAGAAGGCCCTCTTCGGCAACTCCAGCGAGGTCGTGACGGTCTTCGACGATTGGGAGGCGCTGGCCGGCAAGTCATTCGACCCGGGTTCCGGCGCGCCCGTTCCGAACAACAATCCAAACCAGTATCACAACACGATTCGCTGGGCCGCCAATCACCCCTGGATCCGCGTCGCCAACCTGGATGACATCCTGACGGAGGCACTGGCCAATCCGGGCGCCTTCGTCATCGACCATGGCACGCGTTTCGACCTGCCGATGCAGACGTATGAATGGTTGAAGCACGCCAGCGAGGATTCCTACAATTACTGGTACTACAACAACAATGCCGGCTTCGGGGGAAACGAGCAGGACTTTTACAACCTCGTGCCGGTCCTGACCGGCCCCCAGGGGGATTACCGGCCTCGCGGTGTGACGCCGGCGGCGGATGGCCCGCCACTTCCCTCCGGGAGGAAGCACGGCGATCTCAACACCCCGGGTTCGCTCATGTTTGAGGCGTGGGCCACGCTGGAGGCGGCCCCGGCAGGCCGACTCAAGGAACTCGGCGTCGCCGGGTACCTGGCCATGATTTACGAAACCGCCTGGCACGAAGAGGATGAGCTGAACTATTCGGATACCAGTTGCTACGGCAACTGGGTCGATCCCGACGACACCTGGGACGGCGTCAACACCTGGTGCCTGCGACTGAACAATCACGTCCGATGGTCGGTCATGTATTCGGCGGCTGCCGGTTGGGTCGAGCAGTGCCGGACCGGCTCTCAGATTGCCGCGACCGAAGCCGGCAGCCTTGATATCGACCTGGACGGCGAGGCCGAATATGTCCTTAAAAACAACCGGATCTGGTGCGCCTTCGAGCGCTACGGGGGCCGATGCGTCCTCGCCGTGGCGTACGATCCGATGGTGATGGACGGCCAGGTCCTGATCGGCGCGCCCTTCACCAATCCGTCCGCGCCCGGGGAGGAGGAATACGCAGGCATCGCCGCCAACCGGTGCTCGGCATTCAAGGAGATGAACGGCGGCAGCTACGTCGATGCCCCCTACAGCGTGTCGGTCGGGCCCGGCAGCCTCACCTTTACCAGCCCCGACGGCCTGGTGGTCAAGACAATGACCGCCGAGGCCGGCAGCAACTCGCTTCGGGCCCATTACACGGAAAGCGTGCCCGGCCCCCTCTACTTCCGGATCGGCCTCTCGCCCAACCCGCTGGACCTGGCCTTTCATGGTCAGGCCCACCTCACCTCGAGCCTCACCGCCACCCGGTACATGCTGGTCAACTCGGCCGGCGGCGGCGTGGCCATCGACCGGCTCGGGCTCGATTTCAACGCGACGCCCTCGGACGCCGGATACAACCGGCGCAACCTGGCGCTGACGGAGGAGGTGGAGTTGTCGGGGGCGGCTTCGGGCGATTTCACCGTGACTCTCCACTTGTTGCCCGGCGTCACGAGCGTGTCGGGAACCCCCGAAACCAATCCGATCGCGGGGCCGGGCACCGCCACGCCGCCGCTCGCCCTTGCGACGTTGAGCGCCATGCCGGCCAGTGGTCCCCTGCATCTGGAAATCACCCGCCGCCACTCCATCGGCGCGCTCACGATCGATGTCATCACCCCGACAGGACAGCGGATCCGCACGATGGAACTCGGTGAGCGACCCGTGGGGATCGAGACGCTCCGCATCGATCCGGTGGACGATGCCGGTCGGCCGCTGCCGGCGGGGACCTACTTCATCCGAGCCCTGGCGTCGTCCGGGGCCTCAGCCGTTTCGCGATGGGTGGTTCTGAAGTAGGCGGCCAGGATTTTCCAGACAGCCATCCGGCCGAAATCCGCCCGGGTGGCGGGTTTGACCGGTCCACTGGTCGGGCTCATACTGATTGCTCACCCGCCTCCCTACCCGGCGGCGGCACCGACTGTCGATCGCGCCCCCGCCCGGCGGGGTTTGTGGAGGCTGCACCTGTGAGCGCCCCGTCCTTCCTGAATACCCAGTTGATGCCTCGCGGCATCAAGGACCCGCTGGTTCTGTGCGCCATGCGCGCCGTCCCGCGACATCTGTTCGTTCCCGACGCGCTGGTCGCCAACGCCTATGACGACAATCCCCTGCCCATTGGCCATGACCAGACGATCAGCCAGCCGTACATTGTCGCCTTCATGACGCAGGCGCTTGCGCTCTCGGGGGGCGAACGCATTCTCGAAATCGGCACCGGCTCCGGCTACCAGGCGGCGGTACTGGCCGAGATCGTCGAGCAGGTCTTCACGATCGAGATCGTGCCCGCCCTGGCTCACGAGGCCATGGCACGATTGTCCCGGATGCACTACGGCAATGTCCATGTCCGGATCGGTGACGGTTACGGAGGCTGGCCTGAAGGTGGCCCCTTCGACGGCATCGTGGTCACGGCCGCACCCGATCACGTTCCACCGGCGCTCATCGAGCAATTGAAGCCCGGCGGCCGCATGATCGTGCCGGTCGGGGGCGCCAGCCAGGAACTGATCCTCATCACCCGGACCGAAACAGGCTCCGCCCGGACGCCGGTCCTTCCAGTGCGCTTCGTTCCCATGACGGGTGAAGCGTGCCGGACGTGAATCGCCGGAATAATAAGGATGCGGTATCGGGACGACGTGCGGCCTGGTTGGGAATCCTCGCAGCCTGGGTTGTTTCGATTGGGCCAGGCGTGTCGGTGGCCCGTGCGCTCACACCCTCACCTGCTGATTGGCGCACCCTCATGGTTTACCAGGTCCTGACGGACCGTTTTTGGGACGGTAACCCCGCGAACAACAATGCCGAGGGATCGTACGAACCGGCCACCGGCAACCGCACGCACGGCGGGGACTTTGCGGGGTTGACCGCCCGGCTCGACTACATGAAGGGTCTCGGAGTGGGTGCGGTCTGGATCTCGCCCGTATACCTGAACGCGTATGGTGAGTATCACGGCTACGCGGCACGCGATTTTTACGGCATCTCGAGCCAGTTCGGCGGCCTGCCCGGCCTCACGGCCTTCGTCCAGGCGGCCCACGATCGTGGCATCTACGTCGTCATCGATCTCGTTCTGAACCACACCGGGGACATGATCGATTCGGGGAGCGCCAATTACCCGGCCTTTGATGCCCCACCCTCGCCCTACACCCTGCGCTTCCGAAACCTGTCCCCACGGCCGGCGGCACCCTTCAACAACCTGTCCTGGTATCACAATAACGGCCACATCGGCAATTTCAGCGATCCCGAACAGATCCTGGGCGAACTGTCGGGACTCGACGATCTGAAGACCGAGTCGATCCCGGTTCGGGACGCGCTGGTTTTGGCCGCCAACTGGCTGATCGACCAGACCGACTGCGACGGCTTCCGTATCGACACGGTCAAGCATGTCGAGCTGGAGTTCTGGCAGTACTGGACGCCGCTCGTCACGGCCCACGCCGCCGCTGTCGGCAAGGCGGATTTCCTGATGTTCGGTGAGGTCTTCGACGGGAGCGACGCGAAGAACGGCAGCTATACCGGCACCGTGGCCGGCGGACCGTACGCGCTGAACAGCCTTCTTTACTACCCGATGCACTTTTCGTCGAACGACGTCTTCATCTACAACCAGCCGACGAGCCGCCTGAGTGACCGCTACAACGCGCTTGGCAACTACGACCCGACCGTGCGCGACCGCCTCGTCACGTTCCTCGACAACCACGACAACCCGCGATTCCTGGCCTTCGAAAAGGCCAGCCAGGACACGACGAAACTGCGCGTGGCGCTCGACTGGATCCTGACCTCGGTCGAGATTCCCTGCCTGTACTACGGCACCGAACAGATGTTCGACGGCGGCGGTGACCCCTACTGCCGCGAGGACATGTGGGACGGCCAGTGGGACTACGGCCCCTCCGAGGGAGACAACTTCAACATGACGCACCCGCTTTACCTGCGCGTCAAGCGGCTCAACAACTGGCGGCGGCTCGTGCCGGCCCTGACCACGGGGGCGCAGACGCTGTTGCAGCATGATACCGGCGCGTCCGGTCTCTACGTCTACCGCCGGGGTGCGGGATCCACGGCGGCGATCGTGGCGTTGAACACCGCCTCGTCGTCGCGGACAACCTCGTTCCTGGCCACGCCGTTCGGGGCCAACGTGCCGCTGGTCGACCTGGCCGACACCTCGGCGGTGATTGCCACCAACGGCGCCGGCAATGTGCAGGTCAACGTGCCGAGCCGCTCGGGCCGAATTCTTGTGTTGCGCACCGGGCCCGTGCACCTGGACCCGCACGTGCTGGCCCAGAGCCCCGGTCATGACAGCCGCACGGTGCCGGCGCTGGCCCCGATCGTCCTGACATTCAACGAGCCGATGGACACGCTGTCCGTGATGACCGCGTTCGACCTTGAACCCCCGGTCTTCGGCCAGTTTGCCTGGTCGGCCAACCGTCGAACGATGACCTTTCAGCCACTCGAGTCGATGGCTGCCGGGACGACCTACACGCTACGCGTCGCCATCGGGGCAGTTGACGCCACCAGCCGGCCCCTGATCGCGGCGTTTGACACCCGGTTTCGCGTCGGAAGCGGTTCGGTCTCCGGGATCACCGTGCCGTCCGGCTATCGCGTCGAGGTCCTGGCCCAGGAGGGGTTGTCGACGCCGGAGGGGCTGGCATTCGGGCCCGGCGTCAATGGCTGGAGCACCGACCTCTACGTGGGCGACGAATCACAGCGGAAGATCTTTCGGATCGGATCGACCGGGACCGTCTCGACGTTCGCCTCGAACATGAGCCTGTACCAGAAGCCCGAGGGCCTGGCTTTCGACCGGTCCGCTTCGTACGGCAATGCGCTTCTGTCGGCGGACAACAACCAGTATGTCAGGACGACGAGCGGCGGAACACCGACGATGTTCGGGACGAGTACCGCCTCCGCGTCGGTCGGTACCATCGCCACCGCGACTGCGGGCGCGTTCCTCGGCCGGGCCTACGGCTCGTCGAACGACAACGACCGGATCGAACGGATCGAGACGAACGGCACCCGGACCACTTTTGCCACCGGCATCGGTGGACCCGAAGGTCTGGCCTTCGGGCCGGGCACGGGCGGTTGGACGGCCGATCTGTACGTGGCCGATGCCAATCTCGGCGGTCTGGCTCCCAGCGTCAACGGCCTCGGCGCCCTGTGGCGCGTGGCCGCCAACGGCTCGACCTCGCTCCTGTTCCAGGACCCCGCCCTGCTCGGTGCCAGTGCGCTGGCGTTCGACACGGTCGGCGAGTTCGGCGGCGCGCTCTTCGTCAGCGACATCCTGAACGAGCGCATTCTCATGGTATCGCCCGCAGGCGAGATCGAGGTCTTCGCGTCCGGGTTCGGCAATCTCTTTGCCTCGGGCGGGCTGGCGTTCGGCCCCGACGGAGCCCTCTACATCAGCGACACCGGCTCGGGGCAGTCGTTCACCGACTCGAGCGGCGGGACTGCTGTCGGACGGGTGCTCCGCATCGTGAAGCTGGACACGACGGATGTACCGGACTCACCGCCAACCATCCGCCTGACCGCGGCCCCCAATCCGTTCCGGGAAGGGGTCGATTTCTTCGTTGACCTGCCCGGAGCCGCCACCGTCCGATTGACCCTGTTCGACGCGCAGGGGCGCCTGGTGGCCAGGCTCCCGGAAACGACTCGCGATGCCGTATCACATCGGATTCACTGGGACGGTCGTGACAATCACGGCCGCCCGACGGCCCCCGGTGTGCTGTTTGCCATACTCGAGGCGGGAGGCGTCCGCCGCACCATCAAGCTCGTCCGCAGCCGCTGAATTGTCAGCCATCCCAGACTCACCCCATCGAGATACCAGCTTGAAACGAATGGCGACCGCATCCCTGTTACTGGCCCTTGCCATGCTCCTGCCGGCGGCTTCCCCCGCGAGGGCGGGCGGCCCCTTGCCGGTCCGGGTGGACCTGGTGGAATGAAACAACGTTCCCGGTGCCCTCGTTCCCGGCGTGAGATTCCGCCCGCACGGGGCCCCGGTCTCACGCAATCATCCGAATTACAGAGACTTCAGGTACTCGACCAGATCGAGCTTCTGCACCTCGCTCAGGTGGAGCTCGAGCACCCGGTCGTAGTGATCGACAACGTCGACCAGCGACTTCGCACTCCCATCGTGGAAGTAGGGGGGGTGCTGCCATAAACCGCGCAGCGGCGTCGTCCGGTACTGCTTGTTTGTCGTGCGCAGCGCGTACTGTCCGTCCATGCCGGTTTCCGCCGGCATGTGGAGTTTGCCGGCATTGTTATCCGTTCCACTCCCGTTCGTGTGACAAGAGGCGCACTTGTTGTTGAAGATGACTTGACCCCGGCTGGCTATCGTTACATCGACCGTGCCGGCCGGAGGTTCAGGCGTCTTCAGGCTGTGCTGATAGTCGCGCAGCGCCGCCAGGTGCGGGGTTACCATGTCCGGCGAGTGTTTGACATCGATGCCCAGCCGCGGCTCCGAAAAGTTGCCCAGTCCATGCATCTGGGTGACGGCGACGTAGGCATTCCAGTAAGAGATCGGACCTTCCGCCGTGTAGGTCTCGTTCGTCACGTTCGCCAGGCCATACGCCGGCGGCAGCACCAGCGGTGTGCTCTTTCCATCCAGGTTGAATCGAGGATCGTATTTCCCCGGACCCCACGAACTGTAGATGGCCTTCTGCGCCGGCGTGATCGCTGGTGACAACGCGATAATGGCGCCGACGTTCAGGTCGCGGTTGGGCCAGCCGTCCAGGCGGCGCCCTATCCCCGCCGAGAACGAGTTGTCGACCGTCGAGTGGCAGAGGGCGCAGGTGATTCCCAGGCGGACCAGCTGATCCTTTCCATCCACCGTTTCCACGGTCCCCTTGAGTCCCACCACCGCGTTCAGCTTGAGGAGCGCCACCGTGGTGGCGGGGCTTTCAAGATCGACTTGACCACTCTTGATGGCGGCGGCGATATCAGGGGGGATCGCCTCGGCATCCACTTTCAGTCCCACCTTCAGCGCCAGCGCGGGACTCACGGACTCCCGGACAACCTCGTGCATCCGGGCCGTGTCGGTCCAGAATGCTTCGTCGCCAAAGGTTTCGAAGCGGAAGACCCTCCGACCTTCGGCGAGGGCGGACGCGGAAGGCTCATCCATCGCCGTACCAGTCCCGGTCGCGGTACTGCCTCGAGTCGCCGCATTCCGCTTTTCGTCGACTTTGCCCCCGGAGCACCCGAGAATGGTACTGACCATGATGCCGATCATCACCAGCTTCAGCTTCGTCCAATAGCCTGGCTTCGAAGCCGAACAGACTGACAATGGACTTTGAGTGGACATGATCAACGCCCTCCATGATTGAGTGAATTGTCAGGCTTCGCTATTACCGGACAGCCGTTCGCCACCCTTCTGCCGCGGGCTTACCAGCTCCCATGCTCGTCAAGCCACCGGAGCATCTCGCCCACGCTTCCGGTTGCCAGTGCCACGCTGGTGTCGGCGGCTCCGTAGTAGACGTTTAGCGTATCGCCGTCCGCTCCAAGGGTGTAGCCGCACGGAAATGCCACGTTGCCCACGTCTCCCTCGCGCTCGTAGGGAGCCTCCGGGCCGAAGATCCATGAGTCGCCACGCGCGAGGCACTGTTCCGGATTTTCGATATCAAAGAGAGCCAGACCCAGCCGATACAGGGACCCTGAAGCCGTGTGCCGCACGCCGTGATAAATCATCAACCATCCCCGCGCCGTCTCGATGAGCGGCGGCGAAAGGCCAACCTTGTTCGCATCCCACCAGGCACCCTTGCGTGCCGGCAGAACCAGCTTGTGGCCGCCCCAGTTGCGAAGGTCCGGCGAGTACGAAATCCAGATGTGTGCGCCGGAGTCGGCCATCGGACGGTGAAGCAGGGCGAAACTCCCGTTAAAGCGCCTTGGCAGCAGCGCGGCGTCCTTGTCATCCGGCTGCATGACCAGGCCGTAGCGTTCGAACCGGCAAAAGTCCTCCGTCAGCGCGAGGGCAACGCCCGGTCCTCCCTGGCTGAACGCCGTGTAGGCAATCGCGTACTTGCCCAGCTCCTCCATCCAGGTGATTCGCGGGTCTTCGATGCCCCAGAGCTCCTCCGGGTAGCCGAGTGGATCGGGCCACAAGGTCGGCTCCGGATCGATGATCCATCCATCAACGCCATTCACCGAGCGGGCGGCGCACAGATGCGAGTGACCGCGCCGGTCCTCAACACGCGCCAGAAGAAGCGTTGTGCCGTCCTTGAGGAGCGTGGCGCCGGCATTGAACACGGTATGCGCGGGGTAGGGCCACATCGAGGCTTTGAGAATCGGGTTCGATTGATGCCGGTGTAGAAGCGTGACGTGTGGTCGGATCAATGTCATGCCATGACCTCCCGCACCACCGGCCGGTCGAGGGGAGCGAGTTCGACACCAAGAATATCGAGGAGCGCGAGCTGAAAGGAGAGGGTCGATTCCGCACCTTGATTTTCATTGAAGCGATCCGCGTGAAGTCCGTCCCGGCAGCCGCCCGTGGAGGCATCATAGAGCGACTGCTGCAGGTGGTTATGTCCAAGAAACCAGCCGAAAGCCCGGCGCGCGTGTATCGTCCAAAGCTCCTCCCCCGTTACCCGCCGCGCCTCCAAACAGGCCGAAACCATTGAGCACGCCTCGATTGGTTGCTGATCGAACACCGCCCGGGCCTCTCCCCGCCCATAGAAACCGTTGGACCCGATGGGGGCGAAGTAGCCGTCCGTCGATCGCTGGACTGAAACCAGCCACTCGAGCGATTGAAGCCCCGCGGCGACCATCTCCCGGTGATCCATCCCGGCTCCGGTGGCCAGCAATGCCTGTGACAGCCTGGCATTCTCGTAGGTGACCCGATCCTCGAACCAGGGCCAGTCGTCACGGCGTGTCCTCTGGTACAAATCCAGCAGCCGCTCACCCAGTGTCCGCCGGAGGGATTGCACGCTGCTGTCGCCCTGGAACGCGTGCAAATACTCGTCGATGCCCAGGAGAGCGAACGCCCAGGCACGCGGGCTGGTGAATTCGGCGACCGCCTGAAGGGCCTGGTGGAAAAGTGCGCCTGAGTGGCTCTGCCGACCAGGATCATGGGAGCGCCCGACGACCGCCCCCAGTGCCCAGAGGGCCCGCCCATGGCTGTCCTCCGAGCCGATTTCCTCGGACCAGTGTCGGGAATAGGTCATGAAGTTTCGAAATCGCCCCCGTGGTTCATCGAACGCGTGACTGACGAAGGCAAGATAGCGCGTGGCGAGCGAACGCGTGGTCCCGGCACCCACTGTCCCCGCCTCCTCGACAAGCGCCATCAGGAGGAGGGCGCGTGCGTTGTCATCAAGGCAGTAACCATCGTCATAGCGTGGAACGCTGAAAACTGCATGCTGCAGGATACCGGTCGGGTCTGTCATCAGTGACACATGCTCCAGGTTGGTCTCGGGAAGCTCGGCCGGTCGCTCCGCCAGTGTTCGGGCGTGGAAAACATTCCGGCGTCGGTCCGCGTGATCGGCGCACGCCCGCTCCAGGCTTTCATGGTAGCGCCGGGCCACCGCCGGCCAGACCATGTCGCTCGCGTAGTCAGCCGCGCGCCTTTCCATGGTCGTCCGCCGCGCATCATCGCCAAGGAGACCGATGACCTCACGGGAGATCGCCGCCGGATCCCGCCAGGGGACAATGATGCCGCGATCGTCGGCAAGCATCTCCAGAGCATGCGAATAAGGCGTTGAGATCACGGCCTTGCCGGCCCCAACCGCGTAGGCCAGGGTTCCCGATGTGCTTTGCTCGGCTTTGAGGTACGGCGTCACGTAAATGTCCGCGGCGGCCAGGAACTCGGCCAGCTCGGCCTGGGTCACGAAGCGGTCATGAAAAATGATATGCGCGGCCACTCCGAGTCGCTGCGCGCGATTCTCCAGCGCCAGCCGGTAAGTCTCGCCATGCTGTTCCTTGACATGCGGGTGAGTGGCACCCAGCACGATGTAGAGCACATTCGGGAAACGTTCGACGATCGCGGGCAGCGCCTCGATGACATGCTCAATTCCCTTGTCCGGCGACAGGAGGCCGAAGGTCAGGATCACCGACATTCCCTCCACGCCCAGCTGATCCTTGCCGCGACGGGCGCGCGGCGCGATCGGAATGCCGTGGGGTATGAGATCGATCTTGCCGATCGGGACGTCGTGGACTTCGTGGAGAAGCCGGGCCCCGCTCGCGCTCATGACAACGAGACGTTCGGAGAGTTGCGTCAGTTCGTTCATCACCTCGCGGTGGATGGCGTCGGGCTCGGGAAGGATCGTGTGGAGTGTGGTCACGATCGGCATGCGAAGTTCGCGCAGGAGCCCGAGGAGGTAGGATCCGGCCTTCCCGCCGAAGATACCGTATTCGTGCTGCAGGGAGACCACATCGACCGCATTGACATTCAGGAAGTCCGCTGCCCGCCGGTAGGAGGCCACGTCGCCTTCGGCCAGTTCAAATCGGACGCGTCCGGGATAGGCGTGGCGCCGTCCGGCATCGTTCATGGCCATCACGAAACAATCCAGATCCGGAAACTCGGCCGCCAGCGTCTGGCTCAGATCGGTCGTGAAGGTGGCTATTCCGCAGTGGCGGGGCAGGTGATTGCCCAGCATGGCGATCGTCTGGATGCCTGGCGGGGCAATGACTGGATTCATGTGTCCTTCCCCGACAGTGCTGGTTGTCCCGATTCCACACTTTGCGTACAGTTGGGAGGATATCCGATCCCACCTGCGCGAGGGCTAACCACAATGACCTCCCGGTTTGAAGAACTCGATTTTCAACAGACGCCCCTGGGCGAGTTGAGCCTCCGTCGCCGCCAGTCTCCATCCATTCCGGATGAACCGGTATACGAGGTCAAGATCGGAAACGAACTCCTGATGTCCAGTACGGTCAATGCCAGCGAGCGGGCCCTGGCCCGGTTGGCGTTGGAGGGGCGTCCCGATCAATCATGCGACGTGCTTGTCGGAGGCCTTGGCCTGGGCTATACGGCGGCGACGGTCCTGGAGTATTCCAGCGTTCGAAGCCTTGTGGTCATCGAGTTGCTGACTCCGGTGATTGACTGGCACCGCCGGCGACTCGTCCCGATGGCCGGCCAGTTGATGGATGACCTGCGATGTTCTCTGGTCGAGGGGGATTTCTTCAAGCATGTCGCACCCGGCTCACCAGGCCACCGGGAGCGGCTCTATGACATCATTTTGCTGGACATTGATCATTCCGCAGAGTCCTGGCTCCACGCCCGCCACCGCGAATTCTACACGGACATCGGATTCCGCGGACTTTTCGATCGACTTCGGCCGGGCGGGGTATTTGGCTTCTGGTCGGCCTCAGAGCCTGCCGATCAACTACTGGACATCGTCAAAGGCATATTCCCGACCGTGCAATGCCACGAGATCTCTTTCACCAACCCCCATCTGGGTGTAACAGACGCAAATTGGATACTGATTGCCAAGTCGGCCCCGGCCCTCGTTTGATAAATCCTCAGGCCTTGCGTTTGTCGGCGACCAGCAGGGCAACGCCACCGATAATGGCAATGACACCCACAATGGGCGCGATCGGAAGCGTCTTGTGTTCCGTGGCCGTGGCCTTTATCCCACCGATATCAAGGACGGTCTTTTCCCGATTGTAACCAATACCACCATAAATAAGTCCGACGACCCCAAGGATCACGAGCAGCAGAGCGACTGGTTTCATGTAGCACACCCTTTCGGTGGCGATGGCCGGCCGGGTCAAGCACGGCCGGCCATCGCCTGACAATTAGTGGTAGAACGTCCAGCCAACTGTCAGCATGACGTCCGGCGACGTATCGGTCAGGCCCAGCTTGGTTTCCAGAAAGAACCGGTCGCCATTGGACAGACCCTTGTCAATGCCGCCCAGGACGCTGAGACCCAAGTCGGTGCTCGTATCATTGCCGAGTCCGTCGTCGCCGGCACTATAGAAGTTGAGACCGACGCCGCCACCCAGGTAAGGTGTCCAGACGTCCCAGTTCTCACTGAAGCGATAGGCCACATCCGCATTTGCCGTAACGAGCGTCACATCGCTGCCGAAGCCTACTTCGATGTTCGGCTGAAAACGGACGTGGTGGGCAAAGTTGCCAAAGTCCATGTGAGCGCCCACATGAACCTGATCGGGCTCAAAGGTCAGCCCGACGCGGGGACCCCAGCCTCGAAATCCGATGTCGCTACTGGGGTCCGCACGGGCTATCACCGGCTCGATGGCCACGGCCAGTGTCAACGTCAACAATGCCGTTGTCCAGGAATGTCGCATGTGTCCTCCCTTGATTCGGGTCACAGGATGTGTTCCTTGTTATCTTTGCGCAACGAGCATCGTGCTCGTGGATGATGTCGTATGCAGGTTGAGTTTCTGTCCCGGCTCGAGCACGAGATCGTCGCCCTTGGTGGTCAGCACGATGACAGTCCCAACCCCCGCACCGGCACCGGCGCCAATCAACGCGCCCTTCTTGCCGCCGGCAATTCCGCCGATGATGGCTCCCAGGACACCGCCCCCCGCAATTTTTTCGACATCGCCCCGCGTGTTGGAGTCGGCCTTCAGCGTGAGAGACTGTGCCGAGATCCGGTGCATTTGTCCTCGCACGTCCTCGATCTGTTCAAAGTTGAGGGTCATTCGGGCCCGACCCTTGATCTTGCCGGAATCCTGCACGTCGCTCAGCACGCCGCGGACCGTGGCGCCGGTCGAAACAACCGTCTTGCCGTCCACAATGATCGGCTCAACCGTCCGGGCACGGAACTGGTCTCCGGCATGGTTCACGTCCGAGGAGAGCCTGGTTTCAAGCGATGCCAGGATATTGGTGCCGGCCGGGATAACCATGGTCTCCGTGCGCGGCTTCGGTGTCTCCCTGACCGGCTTCACCGAGGGCGCCGGCTTGACCGAGGCACCCGGCTTTACCGACGCCGTCTGAACGGTGTCAGGGTTGTCACTTTTTGAGCATCCGATCATGCCAACAATGGCCGTCAGCAAGGCTATCGTGATGTTTCCTGTGATTCGTTTCATGAGCTTTCCTCTTTTCCTTTAGGTCTGACTCTCAAAGACGTTCCGAATTTTCGCGTCACATTGACGCCTTCATCGTGTCAACCGGCGCGTGTTGTCCCTCGATCATCTGCCTTTTCACGCACTATTGGGTTGCGGCCCGGTAGTATTTCATCGCCTCGGGCATTTCCTGTCCGATCTTGGCGATCCGGGTGGCATCCGACGGGTGCGTGCTCATGAATTCGGGGGGCGAGCCGGATTTGCCCTCACTCATGCGCTTCCAGAAGGTAAGAGCCTCATTCGGGTTGTATCCTGCCATGGCCATGAAGATAAGACCCAGGTGATCCGCCTCGTTTTCCTGGAGCCGACCGAAAGGCAGGAGGGCCCCGTACTGCGCACCGAGACCAAAGGCGGTCATCCAGATCTGCTGTGTCTTCTGCGGATTCTTCGAAAGGGCCTCGGAAAGCGCCATGCCGCCGAATTGAGCCAGGAGTTGCTGGCTCATTCTCTCGCTGCCGTGCTCGGCCACGGCGTGAGCAATCTCATGCCCCATGACCACGGACAGGCCGGCCTCGGTCTGTGTTATGGGGAGGAGCCCGGTGTAGACAACGACTCGGCCTCCCGGCATGGCCCAGGCATTGGCATCCTTGTTTTCAACGAGGTTGAAGCGCCAGTCGTAGCCACTCAGCTGGTTGGACAGGTTTTCCGCCCGAAAATACCGTTCCACTGCCCCCTGAATGCGCGAGCCCACGCGCTTGACCAGTTCCGTATTCTCCCTGTCGGTGCTTAGCTTGTTGGAGTTCAGGAACGCGCTGTACTGCTCATTGCTCATCGAGAGCATGGTCGATGAGGGGATCAAGTCGAGCTGCTTACGATTGGTAACAGCCACCCGGCTGCAACCCGTCTGGAGCGATACGAGGGCCAGGAATCCTGCGAGCAGCCATCCGCGGACGGCGCGCCTCCCCCCCCTTGAGAATCCCGCAGCTCTCACTGGATTAGTCATGGAGCGTCCAGATTTCGACGCCCTGGGCCGCCGTCACCATATAGGGGCGCGGCGAGTTGGCAATTCCGGAAAACTGCGATCCGAAACTGGCAACTTCAATTCTGGACGACACCAGGCCTTCGGCAACAAGTCGATCGCGGACGGCATCGGCCCGCCGCAACCCGAGGCCGAGGTCTTTCTCTGTCTTGTGTGAGAAGCCCACGACCAGGAGGCGCGGGTTTCCGGATTTGACTTCCGCCGCGATCGTCCGGCAGACGGCAATGCCTTCGCTATCCACCGTGGTGCTGTTGTCCTGGAAGGCAATCTCGTTCAACCGACGGTTCGGCTTCCTTGACGGTGCCGGAGTCGGCATTGTGTCGTAATCCCAATGGGTTGGCGCCGACGCATCGATCCGGCCGGCCGTGTTCTCCGAAGCTTGGACCTCACCAGAGGAGTTTCGCGTCGAAGTGGATCGAGACGACCCGGCGCAGCCGACCACGAGAATAAGGGCGGCGGCCAGCGAGATATATTTTGAAAGTTGAATCTTCATGACAATCCCCCATTGGGTGAGTGCAAGAGAATGCGCTGCTCAGAGTACTTTTCTTCCCTGGATGACCCGGATCAGCACCGCAGCAATGGCGATAACCAGAAGAATGTGAATCAGACCGCCACCGACGTGACCGATCAGGCCAAGGGCCCAGAGAACGACGAGAATGAGTGCCACTGTCCAAAGCATGACGCCACCTCCTGGTGGTAAGAGTTCTGGCCGACCGCAGGATTACGGACTTGCCAACTTCAACTTGTCGATCGTTGACTGTGTAATCGCACACTTCGCCTTCAGATCATCGATCCTCTGATGCGTTTCAAAACTGGTCTGGGGACCAGCCTTCAAAGCTCTGGCGGTCAGATCGTCGATCCTCGTTCGCCACAGCGCTAATTGCGCCTCCATTCTTTTCACGTCGGCTTCCACTGTTGTTGCCTCGGAGTCACTGGTCCTCCCTTTCATTCCGATCGAGTGGCCGCACTTACTGAAGATTGTCGGTCCCACCAGCGCCCGGCCGCTCCGCCAAGGAGGTGCGAAACGAGCGTGATCACAACAAGTGCGGCTACGAAGCCGGCGATTCGTCGGAGAAGGTTGCTTTCGGTGCGCTCGACCCGCGTCGAGGACTCCATCATGCGGGCTCCCGGTATCCGAAATGCCCTTTCCCAGGTGTTGCGGTAGCTGTTCATGCCAGTAAAGCAGAGCAATCTACGTGCCGATTAATAAAACATCTATAAAATGTTATTCTACTTATACTTAAGTTGATTTTCCCTGTTCAGACACTTGCACTCACCCTCAGTACGAAGTAATTTCGATCGGAATGAGGGGGTAAATTTGAGGGTTGACGACCTGAACATCAGGGAAATGCTGGACCTGGGGGCCGGAAGCGGTTTGATCCGCTTCGCCGGTCAGCGCGCCGTCCTGATGGACTCCTCAGCCCTGGGTGACCTCCGCCGGGAACTGATCAGCAAGCTTGGTCTCACGGCGGCTCGCGCGATATTGACCCGGTTCGGGTTTGTCCACGGCTCCCGGATGGCCGAATTGATGAAGGCTCGATTCAGCTGGGAGAGCAAGGAGGACTGGGTGCATGCCGGCGGGCGCATTCACATGATTGAAGGAATGTACCGGCTGGATCCCGGGACCACCGGTCCGCTGTCAAAAGATGGAATGGCCCTGCTCGAGTCGTACGAGTCGGAGGAGCACATCGTCAACATGGGGCGCAGCGACGTCCCGGTTTGTTGGACGATTACCGGCCTCCTGAGCGGCTATCTGAGCCGGGCCATGGACCAGCAGATTTACGTCCTGGAGGAGCGCTGCATCGGATGTGGCGACAATGTTTGCCAGCTCTTCGGCCGGACGCGCGAGGAGTGGGGCGGCGAGCGTGAAGACGAGCTCCAATTCTTCCACACCCAGGACCTCAACGATTTGCTGGGTGAGTCGCTCCACCGGATCACGGAAACACTCAAGGAGGCCGAGCAGCGGCTTCGTGAGAGGAAGCGCGCGTTAACACGCGTGACGCGTGACGTGGAGGACCCGCACGGTATGGTCGCCCGAAGTCCCGCCATGCGGCGGCTTGTCGACATCGCCCGGCGAATCGCCCGGGTGGACTCCACGGTTCTCGTCACCGGAGAAAGCGGGACCGGCAAGGAGCGGATTGCCCGGCTGGTGCACGAAACGTCCGCTCGGGCGCTGGGGCCGTTCATCGCAGTCAACTGCGGCGCCATCACCGAAACCCTGCTCGAAAGTGAACTCTTCGGCCATGCGCGCGGCGCCTTTACCGGAGCGGTGCAGGACCGGCCAGGGCTGTTCGAGGCGGCAAACAAGGGAACCATTCTGCTCGACGAAATTGGCGAAGTACCGGTTGGCATGCAGGTCAAATTGCTGCGCGTCCTGCAGGAACGCGAGATCCGGCGCGTCGGCGAGAACAAGAGCCGGCCCATCGACGTCAGGGTCATTGCCGCGACGAATCGAGAATTGACCGAGGACATCACCACGGGCCGCTTTCGTCAGGATCTGTATTACCGGCTGAATGTGGTCGAGCTGCATGTGCCGTCGCTCCGGGAACGGCGGGAGGATATTTTACCGCTAGCCCGTCAGCTGTTGGCCGAGGCGACGATCCGGCTCAAGCGTCCAATCGAGGGTTTGTCCCCGCGGGCCGCCGACCAGCTTCTCAGGTACAGCTGGCCCGGCAATGTGCGCGAGCTGGAGAACGCGATGGAGCGGGCCGTTGCGCTGGCGCGCGTCGACCGCACGGATTTTGACGACCTTCCGGAGGAGGTCCGACGGGCGGTTCCGACTCCGTTGCTGTCGGGCCCCGTCAAGGCACTCGACAGCGTGGAAAAGGAATACATCCTGGCGGTGCTCGCTCTAAACGGAGGCAACCAGGCCCGTACGGCGGAACAGCTGGGCATCGGATCGGCGACACTCTACCGAAAGCTGAAAAAATTCGGCGCCGCCACCGAGAGCGACAACGCTGGCAACGAGGACATGGCCAGCGATTGAACATCACGAAAAGCCTGGAAGCCCGGATCCCTGGGGTCGCCGGGCTTCCAGCAGGACATTCGCTACAGCGGTCGCCGGCCCTGAATGACCCGGACAAGAATGGCAATGACGGCAATTACGAGCAGGATGTGGATCAGGCCTCCCATTGTGTAGGACGTCACCAGTCCGAGCAGCCAGAGAATGACGAGTATTACGGCAATTGTCATGAGCATGGCACTACCTCCTATCGGGGTTGAAATGATCAGGATGCCGGGATCCATGAAGACCCCGGCATCCTGCATTGGTGTACTTATTCGCCGAGCTTGAGCGTTCTCCGCCGCTCCCGCTCCTTCTTCAACACTTCGGTATTCAACACCTTGAATTCGACGCGGCGATTCTTCGCCATCCCTTCGACGGTAGTGTTGGGTGCCACGGGTTCACTTTCGCCGTATCCCTTGGCCGTGTACTGCGATGTGCTGATGCCCGGGAACTTGCCGGTCAGGTACTCAAGGACCGAGTTAGCCCGCTTGTGCGACAAGTCATGGTTGTAGGCGTCAGAACCGCGAGCATCCGCATGACCGCCGATCTCGACGCGCAGATCAGGCCACTGAATCAGGATGTTTCCAACCTCGTCCAGGACACGGTACGACTCGGGAAGAATGTTCCATTTGGCGGTTTCGAACTTGATGTCCCGCACGGTGATCTTGCCCGTGTCGAGAAGCTCGGTCTCTTTCTCGTTCACTTCGATCGGGCAGCCGTCCTTGTCCACGCGCGTGCCCGCCGGTGTGTTCGCACAGCGGTCAAGTCCGTCGTAGACGCCGTCTGAATCCGAATCGGTGGGGCAACCAGCGAGGTCCACCGTGGCCCCCTTGGGTGTATTCGGGCATTTGTCCGTGCCATCCGGAACGCCATCGCCATCCGCGTCTAGCGGACAGCCCCTGGCGTCGACGGTGACTCCCGACGGCGTGTTGGCACACTGATCAATTCCGTCGTAGACCCCGTCCTTGTCGGAATCGAGGGGGCAACCGTAGCTGTCAACCTTCGCGCCCAACGGGGTGGCCGCGCAACGATCAAGGCCATCCGGAACTCCATCCTTGTCGCCATCAATCGGACAGCCGTTGACGTCGACGAGCGCGCCGAGAGGTGTACCGGGACAGGTGTCCCGGTCATCAGGGACGCCATCGCCGTCCGCATCATCGGATTCAACGCGGCCGCCGAGGCTGAACTGAATTCCCAGGGTCATGAAGAGGTTGTTCTGGGTGCCATCGCTCAGGGCCGAAGGGCTGTCGAAGCTAAGGGTGACGTCGCGGACCTCGGCTCGCATGCCGACCCGCGGTGACAGGTTCCCGATGACACCCACGGCGACCTCATAGCCGGAAAAAGTATTGTCCTCCACGATCACCGGGGCGTCACTGTTGTAGGCAATCTGGTGATAGCCACCCAGAAGATACGGAGTCAGGACCGATGAAATGGGGAGCTTGAGGAGGAGGTCACCACCATAATGGTGGAGATCAGCTCCAACTTCGGGACCGACACTGACCCTCGGCGTATACATTGTAGGCCCGAAAATGGCTTCCGCCGGGACATAGCCGTAGTTGGCTTCCACCCCGATGTTACGGCTGAGCATCAGGCCCAGACGGCCACCGAAAATGGGCTTGTCTCTCAGGTTGACGCCATCATCCCAGTGGGTAAAGCCCGCGTAGGGTGTGATGGTCACGTGAACCCCGTCCACCTGCGCCAACGCCTGGCTCGGCAGGAGGATGAGGCCGAGCAGGAATGCCGGGAGCAATCGTCGGACAGCGCGTAGTGTAATTTTTACCGAGGTAGACATGTAATTCCTTTCCAGAAGAGATCTACTCATGAACAGACAGGACTCCAGAGGGAGTTCGCATCTGGCCCATCGGCCAACACAAGGTTCTGAAGCAATCCGTGGGCCGCGGCCGCCAAATTAAGTCAAACGATTTAGCCCCATGGCGTTAACGAAAAAAATGGGCCGGGGGAGCCATCACTTCGATTTGGCATCCATCAAGATGAGTGGGCGGCCAGGGTTCCAGAGCCGGGGTCCGCTCAGCGGGGCTCCCAGGCAACCGACACCGCTGATTCTCCATCCTCGAAGCCTCGAGCGACATCCAATCGGAGTTGGCCGTGGCGCCCGATGCCAGCCAACCGGAGACCGACACCAGCATCCAGCTGCCATGGGATCCGGTCGGATGTCAGCGTGTCCCATGGTTTGGCTCCATCGATGAATGCCGCCCAACCGAGGCGCAGCGGTCCGAGGATCCAGGGCCATTCCTGCTTCTCCAGGCCGCCATGAACAAGTGCGCGTCCAAAGACGCGTCCATTCAGGACCCCATCCTCCAACAGGGGGTGCGCCCGAAGGAGCGGTGCCCGCGCGTGGCCCGTGCCCGCTCCCGGCCAGAGCGCCAGCGGACAATTGAAGGAAACGCCCTGTATCCCCAATCGAGCCAGCCACCCACCTCGGTTGGATGCTTTCGGCCCCCACCCGACCAGCAGGCTGCCCGCCTGAAACGGACGGCCTCCACCAGGACTTACCCAACCGGCTCCTTCCGCCCTCATGGCCAGGCGATCTCCAGCGCCCCGAGCCTCCAGGGTGGCGCCGACGGAAAGGAAGGACCCGCGGTCCGCCCACTTGTCCAGCGCGGCAGAAGTCTCGAGGCGCAGATCGGGGCCGATCCAGTCCGAAAAAGAGAGCGAGGTGCGACGGCGTTCTTCACGAACGGCTCCGGAACCAGTGCTGCCACCGTCCGCGTCGGGTTCCACGATGGCGTAGGACTGACGCTCCCACGTACCTTCTACACGCCAGATGCCGGGCCGGCCCCCCACGGCCGGCACAGCCAGCGCCAGCAGGAACCGCGGCCGCTCCCTCCACCACCGGTATTGAACGGTCCACAGTTCGCCCTGTCCCGAAGGGCTGGCCACGTCAATGGATACCTGCCGGTCGACGATTGACCGGAGGGCCATGCCGCCCGCATCCAGCGGGCCATTGAACAGCAGTGGGCGCTCGAACACCGCGACATTCACCCGGGCGATTCCTCCCGGCAACGGTTTCAGGCCGAGGCGAGATTCCGAGTGCGCCGGAAACTCGGACAGCCGCCGGCGTGCGCGGCGAAAGGCGCCGGGCGTGATCATCTGGCGCGGCGACAGGTCGAGCTGATCGGCCACCACCCGATAGCGTGTGCGAACCAGACCGTCCATGTGTGCCAGGTCCATTCGCGGCTCCGAAACCCGATTCCAGGCATCAAGGGCGCCCTCGATGTCGCCGCTCAGGAACCGGCTGCCGGCCAGGAGGCGCCAGGTATGAGAATCCTCCTGATCCAGCGCCAGGGCGCGCTCCGCCACCCGGGCCGCACCAATCCAATCCTCGGCAGTGAAGCGCAGGCCGGCGAGTTCACGAAGGGGGGCCGCTGACAGGGGGCAAAGCGCCTCGGCCGCAAGCAGCGTCAACTCGGCCCCGGCGGCATCGCCAGCCAGTGCCTGTCGGACTCCAGCATCCACGATCGTGTCACAACCAACATCCCCAATGTTTTTTTGGGGGGTGGTGGTCGACGATTCCGAGGCATCAGGAATTGTCAGGGGCTCGGGCGGAAGGATCAGGAGCGCCCAGCGCTCACTGCGAGCCCAGCTGGCAGCGAATTCCGATTCGCGAAGGACCCGATGCGGCCCGATGGCGGGGTCATGCAGGATGACGCTCCCATTGGCCCAGGCCACAACAACCACGTAGTGCTGGGCGCCGGAGCCTTGGCCGACAAGCAGGATCATCGGACGCCCCTCGGCCAGATGGCTCCGAACGATGGATCGATCGCCGGTTACGGGGAGGGCGGTCCACCCTCGCGACCGGACGGCCGAAACCAGCCCATCGGTTCGAATTCCGGCGGAGCCCGGTTCCAGCAGGTGGGCGAAGTCTTCGGCGAGAACGGACGATTCGCCCCAGTAACGCAGAATCATGGCCAGAGCCGCGCCGCCGCAGAGCGCCTCGCTTTGAGAAACATACGGCACATCAAGCAACCGCACGTTCTCGTTGGCGGCGGGTGTTGCCAAAGCAACCACCGCCTGAAATGCAGAAGCGGCCACCGCCAAACAGGCGGTGGCCGCGAACCACATTTTCACAATCGGCCGACTATCAGTTGGCCACAAGAATGATAATCAACAAAATGATGATGATTGCCGTAGTTGACAATACGACCGTGCTGGTACCACCAATTCCGGCGTTGATCTCAGCGGCTTGCGCCGACAGCACCTCGAGCTCCGCTCCGGAAAGCACCGACGCGGCGGCACTCGCCCGTGTGATGTCCAACCCGGCCTTGCCCGCCAAGTCACGAACTTCCGGACGCTGCAGCATAAGCTGGATGGCCTCCCGGCTGGCTGCTTCCTGATCGGATTGCTGATCGATCCGATCCTGAATCTGGCTGGCGTCGACCACATGGCGGGATGACCCGTTATCGGCGACGGCCTCGTTCGCCGTCACTCCCATGACCAGGAGGGTGAGCAGGGTCAGCGCCGATGTGAAAGCTTTTTTCATTAGGTACCCCTTTGTTGAGAACATCAAACTACCGGCCAGGTTGGCCTGGCTTCAGTTCGTTATTGCCGGCCTGCGGCTGATAAGCCACCCGGACCGAATAGCCGAAATTGCCTGCATTCAGATTCGTTACCCAGACCTTCGCATAGTGATTGTCGCCCGTGAACACCGCATAGACGTGGTCGTCCAGCACTTCAACGGAATGCGAAGCATTCGGGTACGAACCCGTTCCGGCCGGCGCCTGGTCAATCTCGTCCCAGTTGGAAACGAAACCGAGATCCTGAATTAGCGCGCCGTTCTGACCGACCATCCCGGCGCGATCGCCCGCGCCCGCGTTGAATGATTGGCTGAGAAAGTCGGCGCCGGTGCTGCTCGCCGACGCGGATGGCGGATCGGTATCAACATTGACAAAACGAATGTTGCCGGTACCGTTGGTCAGCACCAGCGTGCCGGATTCCCGCCGCGGTGTGTCGGTGACGACGTTGCTCGGTCGGGAGATCTTGTCCCCGTCATCCTTGGATGCAACCACCAGAAAGCTGTAGGTGGTGCCATTGGTCAGGCCGCTGACCGTGGTGCTGAACGATCCGGCTTCCTGACTGGTTGTGAGCATGGCCACCGGGGTGGTTCCAAACGCCGCGGGAATCGATTCACCGGGCGTGGCCGACTGCGTGCCATTGGCCTGATAAATCTCGAACCCATCACGGCTCTGGTCATAATTGCTGGCCTGCCAGTGCAGGGTGACGGCGGCATTCCCCGTCACCGAAGTGAGGCCCAGCGGGGGCCCCAGATCTTCCGGATCGGCAATTGTCGTGCCGTCATCACATCCGGCGCCCATGGAAGCCACGGAGAACGCTAGTCCGAACAAGGCAATCAGCACTCGAGATGAACGCATCTAAACCTCCTGTGGAGTGACTACTGGGGACTGAATCGCGGCGAGGACATCCCGCCGCGATCGTCAATGAGATCCGATTATCAGCTGGTGAAGGTGTCCTTCGCCTGCCGGTATGCCTGCTTGCCGTCGGCGATGACCTGGTCGACCTTGTCCGCACGTCCCCGAAGAGCCTCAGTGGCGCGATGCGCCACGTCGCTGGTCTTGGTCGAAACGGCCTCGGCGAACTCACCGATCCGCCGGCGGGTTCTCTGGCCGGACGCGGGAGCAAGGAGCAGCGCACCGGCCGCGCCAACTGCAAGACCAATTGAAAGTGCCAGCATGATGTCGGCGGACCTGCTGCTCGGGCGGTTTTCGTAGCCGGAAAATTCAGACATGGTAGGTTCCCTCTCTTCTTGTTGTGTGGATTGTTAACGATCAGTGCTGGAGTAAATTAATTGCCCCCGTCGCTGATCGAATCGCGGGCATGACGCTTGCCCATGTGAGTGGCCTGAGCAAATGGATGTCGCAATCTGCGTGCCACTCTTGAGAACTTGTCTAACTATCGATCAGCAAAGTCTTTGGCAAATCCGGACAAATGGGAAACCAGGGCAGACTCCATCATTAAGATGTAGAGTCCGAAGAAATGGGTCGGCACAAGGTAGGAAGTATTTACCCATGGAGCCCCATTTGCCGGCAATGCGCGAGGCGCTCACCTCGGGTTGCGAGGGGCATACGGGTATGCCGGCCAGTTGAGTGGCATGTGAATTGCGGGAAAACGGGAATCGGGACTAATGCCTGTCTCTATCGAAAAGGAGCACGAAATGTCCTTTGCACTCTATCTGCTTGGATTTGTCATCTTCACCGGGGGCGTCGCGTGGGCCCTCAACGCCGCCAAAGTTCCCGGTCTCTACATCGTCATCGCATGCACGATTCTGATTGGCCTTGGAATCATGGCGGCGGTCAGCAAAACTCGAAGCAAGGATCCGTCCTGATCAACAAGGATCTGGGTTGTCCAAGTCCCTCATCCAGTACGGCTCGCAACCGTAGTATTTGTAGAGCCGATCACCCCAGATTCTGTCGGCAAAATTGGGCCACTCAGCGTCCTTGTCAAAACCGGGAGCTATTTCGAGCATCTGCTTGTCCACGTTCAGGACGCATTTGTTCCCCGCGTCCGAGAACTCGAGAGTGCACCAGGGAATGGCGAACAGTTTGTTCCCCCTGCCCAGCATGCCGCCCAGGGACAGAACTGCGTAGGCCAGTCGACCATCCCTGGCGTCGATCACCAGCTCATGGATTTGGCCCAGATTCTCACCCTGTTGATTGACGACCGCCCCACCAATGAACTTTGCGGCGGGTACTACACCGTGCATGTACCGGGAGTGCCCGGTTGAGACCGACATGCCTTGACCCCTTTCTGGAATGTTCTAGCCGAATCAATTCGGCGACTCTCTTACCGGCACTCGAACCGCCGGAGAGTGGCGGGACGTCACAATGTCAGGCTGTCTTTCCCTTGTTGGCCATTGAAACAATCGCCAGGATGACGATTACAGCAAGAATGAGCGCGCCGGCAATGAGGGCCGTGGTCTGATCTACACCGAGAATCGTGGTGCCCGACGGGCCGGCAGGGCCAGGAGCACCCTGTGGGCCGGGCGCGCCCTGCTGGCCGCTTTCCTGCGCCATCAGCGGAACCGCGATCAAACAGGCTGCCAGGAATGACCACACGGACGCGGTCAGTCGTCGAATCATCATGGTGTTCTCCTTTTCCTATTGCTCTCGTGGGGCACGATCACCCCCCTGCTCCTGAAACTTGCAGGAGGCAGATATTCGCGAGTCCAACCCAGCAAGGAAGGTGCCACCTTTCCTGAATCCAGAAAGGCCTCCGGCGGGTCCTTAGGAGCCCTTGAGGCGTGCGGATTTCGGGGTGTCCTGGCATGCCGCCGGTCGAACAACGTAATCCACTCCAGAAATCGGTAATTATTACCGGGTTGCCTACTGTTTCAACTTGAGATTCGAACACCCCGACCGGTGGGGGTCTCTCTGGAGGTGGAGGATCCACTGGAGGCGATTGGTAAGCGATGACCCCCCGCAAAGCGGCCACCCGCCCGACAACCGACCAGCGAGAGGAAACACTGCTGGTCCTCCGCGCCCAGGTTGGTGATCGCCTCGCCCTCGATCGGCTCTTCCAACGTATCCAGGGGCCTCTTCACGGTTATCTCCAAAGGCTCGGCGGACCGACCGTCCCGGTTGATGACCTGCTTCAGGAAACGCTGTTGCAGATTTATCGGAAGCTGGACAGCCTGCGGGCGCCGGAACTGTTCCGGCCCTGGTGCTATCGCCTGGCCACACGCCTCGCCTGGCGTTATCTGCGCCGGGAGCGGCGGTGGTCGGATCGCATCGAATCACTGGATGCCCCGGGTGAAGCGACGTCCGTTGTTCATTCGTCCGGGGCGGCCACGCAGCCGGTCGAGCTTGCACTCGGGCGGATGGACGACCTGCTGGAAAAGGCCTCGGCGGCCAGCCGGCCGGTGCTCATCCTTCACTACATGAACGAACTGTCAATCGTTGAAGTGGCTGAGGCGCTCAGCCTGCCGATCGGTACGGTGAAATCGCGCCTGGCATATGGACTCGCCGCGATGCGGCGGGCTCTCGGAGAGTCGAATGGTGAATGAACGAAGCAAGTCGTTGAAGAATCCTGTTTTTTGGATCGTGGGAGGCCTGTTCGTGCTCGAGGCGGCCTTCATCGCGTACGTACTCATCACCCGGTTGGCCCGCCAGGACTAGGGGGCGTGGGAGGATTTCATGTCGGACAACAACTTTGATCAGATGCGTGGTGCCGTTCTGGATCACATCGAACGGAGCGAGCGAAACATCAGGGTCGCCTTCGTGGGCGCGGCCATCCTGGAGGCGGGCTTTCTGGGAGCCTTCCTCCTGCTGGCCAACCTGCGCGATCCGCTGCAGCTGCTCCTCCTGATCTCCACGGTGGCCGTCTACGGAATCCTGGCCCTGGGAATGCTGGCGCTCGGGAACCATGTCACCCGTTGTACCGGTCGGGTGCTGACGGCGATCGAGCTGGCGCGCAAGGAATAGCGGACTCTGGAGTGGAGCAGCAGATTTCGGGCCGAACTTGCTGCATAATCGAGTCATCATGAACCCAGTAGCCACCGGCACCCCCCATCACAACTTCGGCGCGCACCAGAAGGCGCTGCTCATCAATCTCGACAAGCAGATCTACGGCACCTTTGCCGAGATCGGCGCCGGACAGGAAGTGGCCCGGTGGTTTTTTCGGGTCGGGGCCGCCTCCGATACGGTGGCCAAGACCATCTCGGCCTACGACATGCAGGTGAGTGACGCCATCTACGGGAAAAGTGAGCGTTACGTGGGCCAGCAGCGCCTCGTCACCATGCTGGATCACGAGTACGGCCTGTTGCTCGAGCGCCTCGAGTCCAAGCGCGGATCCACCACACGCTTCTTTGCCTTTGCCGAAACCGTCGCCGCGCAAAGCTATGTTCACCGTGATGAATGCCATGGCTGGATGGGTATACGCTTTCAGACGGTACCGGGCCGTGAACCCTCCCAGGTCATCATCCATATCCGGATGCTGGACCACGAGAACCTCGCCCAGCAGGAGGCACTCGGCATCGTCGGCGTGAATCTTGTCTACGGCGCTCACTTCTATCACGACGAGCCGGACACCTTTATCCAGTTGCTGCTCGATGATCTCAGCCCGGCGCGGATCAGCGTGGACATGATCCAGTTCTCCGGGCCGGCCTTTTCAAAGGTTGATAACCGGCTGATGAGCCTGCAGCTCGTGCGGCTAGGGCTGACCGAGGCGGCCATGTTCACCGCGGACGGCGCGGTGGTGAACGCCGCCGACATGCTCTACAACAAATCCATCCTGGTTGAACGGGGCAGTTTTCGTCCGGTGACAAAGGTCACTCTTGACATGCTTCACTGCGCGGAGGCGCAGTTCGTCCAGGAGCCCGGGGTGGAGGGTGACAGGCTGCTTGTCCTGATGGAGATGACGCTCAAGAACCTGACCGACGGTGGCGAGATCGATCACCAGGACTTCCTGGACCGGGTCGATATCTTGAGCACGCTGGGCAAACCGGTGCTGATTTCAAACTATGCCGAGTTTCATCGCCTGGCTGGTTACCTCTTCCACTTCACGAAAAAAAGGATCGGCATCGCCATGGGTGTGTCGACATTACGCGAGATTTTTGACGAGAAGTACTACGCCGACCTGGAAGGCGGCATCCTGGAATCGTTCGGGCGCCTGTTCAAGAACGATCTGAAACTCTACATCTATCCGGCCCGGGATCATGCGACCGGTGCCCTCATTACGGCCGGAAACCTCCGGGTGGCCCCAAACCTCAGCCACCTCTATTCCCATCTCCACGAGAATCGCCACATCGAAGGATTGAAGGACATTGACGAAAGGTGCCTGAGCCTCTTTTCGCGCTCGGCGCTGGCCAAGATAAAAGCCGGCGATCCCTCCTGGGAGGAGATGGTGCCAATGGAGGTGGCGGCGATCATCAAGGAACGGCGCCTGCTCGGGTGTCGGGGAAACGATGAGGGGGCGACGTCGTCCTGATTCAGCTCGCACCCTGGGCAGCTTAGGAGCGCGTCACCCGGGCCACCAGCGCCGGAAACCTGGGATCGCCCCGCAGCGCGGCCAGCGAGGGATCGATCTTGATCGCAACCAGCCAGTGCGCCCGCTCCTCAAAAGCATCCTCCAGCGCCTGGAAAGCGGCATCCGGCTCACCCAGCGCCACGTAAACCTGGGCACGATAGTAGGCGCTGGCGTAGCGGTGGGCCGATTGCGCTTCGATGTCCGCCATCAGCGCCATGGCTTCCGATTTTCGTCCGGCCAGTGCATGCGCGGTGGCCAGGGCCGCAACAATCTGAGGTGTGTCACCCAGCAATTCGATTCCGCGCAAGAGCGCCGCCACGGCCTCGGCGTCCCGGCCGGTCCGTGCAAGAGCCAGCCCCCTCCAGTAGTAGAGCGGCCCGAAACCGGGGATCAGCTCCCGCACATCGTCAAATCGTTGGATGGCCTCGTCGAAACGCCCGCCCAGGTAGGGAAACCAGCCGGCAAACGCGATCGCCACATTGGAGAGCGGGTCAAGCGTCCTGGCCAATTGAGCTTCTGTCTCCGCCTCATCCATCCGGCCGTTCACGACAAACGAATTGGCAAACCAGAGGTGTGCCTGAGAGTACTTCGGGTTCAATTCGATGGAACGACGAAAAAGCCGCTCGGATTCCGCAAAATTCCAGTCGTGCCACAGGGTGCAATAAGCCAGGGATGTCAGGGCCTCGGCGCTCGAAGGGTTGATTTCCATGGCCCGGCGCGCGGCGGCCCTGGCCCGCGGAAAGGCATCCCGTGGCGGAAGGGCCGTCATGAAGCCCATCAGGTTGTATGCGTCCGAGACACCCACGTGAGCGAGAACGAATGTCGGATCGAGCCGGACGGCCTCTTCAAATCCGGCCAGCCCCTTTCGGAGGTCCTCCTCGGTGCGACGCTCGATGAAGTAGCGCCCCTTGAGATAGGCCTCGTACGCATCCGGTGTCACCGCCCGGGCGTCCTTGAGGCGTGTTTCCTCCTGAGGTGTCACGCTGACCTTGATTTCGGCCACGATCGCGGCCGCCACGTCACCCTGCAGCGCGAGCACTTCCGTCATATCGCGCTCATAGGACTGGGCCCAGAGGTGGCGCTCGGTCGATGCATCGATGAGCTGTGCCGTAATCCGGACCCGGTCACCCGCCCGGCGCACCGACCCTTCGACGACGGCATCCACGTTGAGTTCGCGCGCGATCTCGGTGATCGACTTCCGCTGCCCCTTGTATCGCATGACCGACGTCCGCGAGATGATCCGGAGCGCCCGCACCTGGGCCAGGCAGGCGATGAGCTCCTCCGTCATGCCATCCGAAAAATATTCCTGAGAGGGATCGCCGGACAGATTTTCGAGCGGCAGCACCGCAATCGACGTGACGCGGCGGCCCGTCACGGTGGTCATGGTCGCGGTCTCGCCCGACTCGATCGCGTCGGGCGCGGCCAGCCGGCGGAGTTCGCCCAATAGTTCATCCGCGGTCTGGTATCGCTTCGGACGCTCGCGGTCCATGGCCCGAAGGATCACTGCCTCCGTCCGCCCCAAAAGGGACGGTTCATGCGTTCGGGGCGACACCGGCGTGCCGTGCAGGATGTCGTTTGCCAGCGCCGTCGACAGGGCCCCGCGAAACGGTCGATGCCCGGTGGTCAGTTCGTAGAGCACCACACCGAGCGCGTAAAGGTCGGCGCGCGCATCGACCGGCTCACCGAGGAGCTGTTCGGGCGCCATGTAGGCCAGGGTTCCGGTGGCGGTGCCCACCTGGGTCAGGGCCATGCTCCGGGTCTCCTCGCTTGGTGGAGCCACGATCTTTGCCAGCCCGAAGTCGAGCACCTTCACGCGCCCCTTGGGCGTCACCATGATGTTGCCCGGCTTGAGATCCCGGTGGAGCACGCCCCGCTCGTGCGCCTCGACCAGCGCCTCGGCCACCTGGGCGCCGATGGCGGCGGCCTCGCGCTCCGGCACGCGGCCCCGCTCCACTCGCGCTGCCAGTGTTTCCCCCGGAACGAATTCGAGCACGATGTAATCCAACTGGCCGTCGTCCCCAAGATCCAGGACCATTTCGATATTCGGGTGGTTGAGGCGCGAGAGCGCCACCGCCTCGCGCCGAAAGCGGGCCCGGGCCTCGCGGTCGCCACGGAGAAGATCGGGCAGCACCTTGATGGCGACCTCGCGCCCCAGTCGTGTGTCGCGGGCGCGGTACACCTCACCCATGCCGCCGGCTCCGAGCAGTACGGCGATCTCATACGGGCCGAGGCGGGTTCCAGGATTTAGCGGCATTCGGGGATTCTACGTCATGTCGGGGCAACGCCAGAGTCGTCCGAACCAAGTACACTCGCCGGGCTTCTGAAATCCGATTCGCATCTCTCCATGACAGCTCCGTCGTTGTCCGAGGTACTCCAGAATGAGCGTCAGCCCCGATTTCCGCGACTACATTCTGGAGCAACTCAATCGCCTCACTCCGACAACCGCCCGCGCCATGTTTGGCGGTGCCGGGCTGTATGCGGGGGGCCAGATCTTCGGTCTGCTCGACGATGACACGCTCTATTTCAAGACCAACGCTGATACGCGCGCCGACTTCGAGGCCGTCGGTTCCCGCCCGTTCCAGCCATTCGGACCGGAAACGAAACCGATGGGCTACTTCGAAGTTCCTGCCGATGCCATCGAGGATCCGGAAAAGCTTCGTCCCTGGCTCGACCGTGCGCTGGCGGCGTCGATCAAGGCCGGGAGCCGGAAGTCACCGAAGGCCGAGCGCGAGGCTGCATCGTCCTCACGCAAACATGGCACCCTCAGTGTCAGCGAAACGATCACCATCACCGTACCGCTCCCGCGGCTCTTCGATGCCTGGACCAGCACCGCCGCGCGACGCCTCTGGCTTCATGTGCCCAGCGTCACCACCCGCCGCGCCAATCCCAGAAAATCCATCCGCCTCAACTGGAACGACGGCTCGTCCAGCGCGCTCGCCGAATTCACGACCCTGGCCGGCGGACGTTGCGTCATCACCGTCGAGCATGGTGGAATCCAGCGTCCAGCCCAGGCTGCCGAGATCGCGGCCATCTGGACCGCGTCGCTGAAGCGGTTAAAGACCCGGTTGGAGCGCTAGAGGGTTCCTGAAGCCACATCTTCCGTACCCAGGTCATTCTTGCCGCATTTTTCGGTCAACTTGATTGACGTGACTTCTAGTTAATCACGTGATCGACCTCCCTGCTCCTTGTCAGGACTCCTCAACGTACTGCTAACACACGTCTTATGAGTAATGACGCGGACAGGCCCATGGCTTGCAAGAGTCAAGTGAAGGTGTCTGATGACAGACACGAGGTCCCGCAGGCCGAAAGAGGGTGAGGAACATGGAAGACTGGCTCAAGCTCTGGCACGCACAGATCAAGTATCTGGAGGCTCGGACGAAAAGTGCCGGCTCTCAGGCCAGCTTCAACCTCTACCAGAGAATCGACGAGATCAAGGCCATGTGCGCGGTCCTGGAAGCACGGCTTGAAAATTTGAATACTGTCAGAACCTGACGAAATCCGGGGTCCCCCCTCCCGGCGGGCGGGATGATGTCCGGAACGCGCAGACAAGTTTACCGACCGGGAGCCAGGGCTCGTTCAGCAGTCCCTGCAACACGATTGGATCAACTCCCGGTGCGAGTCCATCTCCGTCCCTGGTGTTGGTATCAATTCTCAATCCCGGTTAGCGCGAGCGGCACGACCACCGCAAACCCCACAGTCGCCAGGACGCCGACAATGGAACCCGTCGATCGCCATTGCCGCCAACATGGAGCAGACCGCCCAAGGCGGAGCGCCTGGTCAGATTTCGCATGTACCCCAGATCCTCGGTCACAAAGTAGAGCTGCTCCCGCTCGCCGACCGGGCCAGGATTGAGCAGGTAGTGAAACCCAAATTCGGTAATGAGAAAGGAGGAGCACTCGGGGAGCGGCTGACCGCGCCAGCGGAAGCGGGTCGCGCTCGCGGAGTCTGGCGCCTCTGCAATAGACGCGGAGGGCACTGCCGTCAAGAGGACAACGCCGACCAGCACATTGAGAAATCGGCGGAGTATGCAATCCCCCTTTTTAGCGCTTCATGCGGAGTGGCATCACACTACCATCTCACGGCTCAAAAGAATCGTGATCGGATCAGCTCGGCGATCGGAGAATATTTCTACGAACTCACCCCGAAGTCCTCTGTCGAATCGAAGATCACCGTGCAAGCCCCGGCGAGGCGGTGCATTGTCGGTCGTCTCGGGAAGTACGGCGCGCACAACCACACTCAGCGCGGTACCCCTCGTACGGACTGCCCGATCATTCCACGCCAGTCGATGTTCTCGAACCCGCCGTGGGGCCGATCCACTCGCTGAGGGTCAGGAGCGCTTCAGGTGATTCGGCAATTCATCCTGCTTCTCCCCTGGTACGGGCGATTGAATAAAATCAACGACTAACCGATCGGAAGAGACGTTCCGTTGGGTTTACACATGGCGACCATGGTGGCGATTCCAGGAAAAGGCGCATTTGGGCTCCGCAAACAGAATCCGACGGATTCGGCTGGCCTATTTCATTTTCATCTGGCCCGCTTGGCACTCTTTGTGCATTTTCGACATGGCCTCGAGGTGCGCGTGGACACTGGCCGCCAGGGTGGAGACTTGCTTCACGTTCGGTGCGGCTGACTGAACTTCCAGCTCCAATGCTGAGAGCTGAGTGTTCAGTTCCACCTGATGCGTCTCCATTTTCGGCATCATCTCCTTCATCCTGGCATGCATGTCGGCGTTCATCTTGCCATGCATATCGGTGGTCATCATCTTCATGTGGTTTTGATGATGCTGTTTCATCTGGACGAAACTCCGTCGCATTTCGGCCACGGCAGCACGGGCGAATTCCACGTTGACGGAACCGGCTGGCACCGATTGTTCGTGCAGGGCCATGGCGAAGGTGGCCAGATTCTGGTGATAGGCCATTGCCAAAACATGATGCGGCTCATTGGTCATCATCGTGTGATCATGCGACATCTCTTTCTGGGCGTGCGTTTGTGGGTGCGCCGGGGTTTTCGTTGTCGAATGATCATGCGATTGCGCGGTTGCCGCCACAGCGCTGAAAGTCCCCAGCGAGAGTGTTATCAAGACCGTTGGAAGTACTTTTGCCATCATCTTGCTACTCCTTGCAACTGTTTGAGAATTGGCTCAACTGAACCTCTATTCCGGCGAAACACGGTCGTCTTGTTGCAACTACTCTTCTGCGTAGCAACAACGATGCCGAGTTTGTAAGTTTTTATAACTATCTGTGTTTAAAGGACTTGGTCAGGCGGGCCCGACTTGGTCAAGTGCTGACTCCATCATCAATGGAGTGCCCTGATCTCAGGACCGGTCAAAATGACCATGGCTCGGGAGGGACATGCAGTCAAAATGGGGCGATGGCTGACATCGATCAAGTTCGCGCTGGCGACAACCCGAAATCAGGGCGGATCGGTCACGTACGAGGACCGTTGCGAGGACTCAACCCTTGCCAAGGACAGCGCTGACCGCGCGAGCCACAACAAGATCCTCCCGCGACTCGATGCGGAGGATCGCCGGAGTTTGGACATCGGGTGCCCCCGGGCCGTGGGCGGGCGCCAGCAGGCGATCCTGTCCGTTCTCGTCGGGTGAAATCGATTGAATACCGAGGACCAGAAGCCGATCGACGATCGCTGCCCGGATTCGGCCGGCGTGCTCGCCGATCCCGCCCGTAAACACCAGCGCATCCAGCCGGTTGAGCGCGACAGCCACCCCCGCGATTCCGGACGCGGCGCGATCGACAAACATCGTGAGGGCGAGCCGGGCCCGCTCGTCGCCCGCGTCCGCCAGGGCTTCCAGCTCCCGGATATCCGCGCTTCTTCCGGAAACGCCCAGGAGCCCGGAGCGGTGATCGAGGGCATCCGCCAGCTCGTCCAGCCCCATCGATCTGTGCCGGAGAAGGTAAAGGAGGATCCCGGGGTCGATGGAGCCCGCGCGGGTCCCCATCATCAGGCCTTCGAGTGGCGTGAATCCCATTGAGGTCGCGACCGAGACGCCGCCGGATACCGCGGTGACCGAACAGCCGCTCCCGAGATGGGCGACGACGGCTTCGACTTCACCCGCGTTTCGCCCGAGGAGCTGCCCCATTTGCTCCATCGCCCACGCGACAGAGAGACCGTGAAATCCGAATCGCCGGATTCCGAGCTCGGTATGCCAGGCCTCCGGGACCGGATAGCGGGCGACGGTCTCCGGCAGGCTGGCATGAAAGGCGGTGTCGAAGCAGGCGATGTGCGGAATCGTGGGGAGCGCGGTGCGGACGACACGAACCGCCTCGACGGCCACCGCGTTGTGAAGCGGCGCCAGCTCGGTGAGCGCATCGAGCTTTGCAACGACTCCATCGTCCACAACCACGGGCCTTGTGAAAGTAGCACCGCCATGGACCACGCGGTGGCCGACGGCCCCGATCGAGCTGGCATCGATCCCGGCGCTGGAAAGGGCCCCGAGAACAGCTCGCACGCCGGCCGGCCGATCCAGTGCCTGCGTGGCATCTCCGCCCCACGAAACAGTCGTCCGAAGAAGCGTCTCGTCATCCTCGACAACGCTCGCCTTGAGCGAACTCGAGCCGGCGTTCAGGACAAGGACGCGCACCGTCAGGGGTCCTGGCCGGTCAGGAGGACCATGTCCATTGGCTCACGTCCGGTGGATCTTCGCCATGCTCAAAGGCATAAGCCCGGGCCATGACCCGCCGGTCGACCATTTCCTGACGCAGTGCGGCGGCCCGCGATCCCAGGCTCGGGACACGGTCGATGACGTCCATCACGAGGTGGTATCGGTCGAGGTCGTTCCGCATGACCATGTCGAACGGCGTCGTGACCGTACCTTCTTCCTTGTACCCGCGGACGTGCAGATTTCCATGGTTCGTCCGTCGGTACGTGAGTCGATGGATGAGCCACGGATAGCCATGGTAGACGAACAGGATGGGGCGGTCTGTCGTAAAGAGCCCGTCGAACTCACGGTCGGACAATCCGTGCGGATGTTCCGAGTCCGGTTGGAGACGCATGAGGTCGACGACGTTGATGAACCGGATCTTCAAATCCGGCAAATTCTGGCGGAGCAGATCGGCGGCCGCGAGTGCCTCGAGCGTGGGGACGTCGCCGCAACAGGCCATCACGATATCCGGATCGTCATCGTCGTGGCCCGCCCAGTCCCAGATGCCTATTCCGCGCGTGCAGTGAAGGATGGCGTCGTCCATGGACAGATAATTCAGGGTGGGTTGCTTGCCGATCACGATCACGTTGACGTTGTGGCGGCTGCGGAGGCATTGATCGGCCACCGAGAGAAGGGTATTCGCGTCGGGCGGCAGATAGACCCGGATGATTTCGGCTTTCTTGTTCACGACGTGATCGATGAATCCCGGGTCCTGGTGGGAAAAACCGTTATGGTCCTGCCGCCAGACGTGGCTGGTCAGGAGATAGTTCAGTGACGCGATGGGCCGCCGCCAGGGGATCTCCGCGGTCATCTTCAACCATTTGGCATGCTGGTTGAACATCGAATCGATGATGTGGATGAACGCCTCGTAGCAGTTGAACAGGCCGTGTCGCCCCGTCAGCAGATATCCCTCGAGCCAGCCCTGGCAATTGTGCTCGGAGAGGACCTCGACCACGCGGCCGACCGGGCCCAGGTGATCGTCGGTCGGGAGGATCTCGGCGGTCCAGACCCGGTTGGTTGCCTCGAAGACCGCGGAGAGGCGATTCGAGGCCGTTTCGTCGGGACCGAAGATCCGGAACGTCGACGGGTTCTGACGGATGACGTCGCGGAGAAACGTTCCGAGCACCTTCGTCGCTTCCGCCGTGGTTGCCATGGGAGCCGGAACGTCGACGGCGTAGTCGCGGAAGTCCGGCAGTGACAGATCGGACAGGAGCTGCCCCCCATTTGCGACCGGATTGGCGCTCATCCGGTGCTCGCCGATCGGCGAAAGTTCGGCCAGCTCCGGGCGGAGCACGCCATGCTCGTCGAACAGCTCCTCGGGCCGGTAGCTCCGGAGCCACTGCTCGAGAAGAACCAGGTGTTCCGGGTTGCCGTGCGGATCCGTGATCGGTACCTGGTGGGAGCGGAAGCTCCCCTCGGTAGGAAGGCCGTCGACCTCCCTGGGGCCGGTCCAACCTTTCGGCGTCCGGAGAATGATCATCGGCCAGCTGGGACGAGTCAGGTCGCCCTGGCGGGCGGCCTGTTGGATCGCCGCGATCCGGTCGCAAGCCTCGTCGAGGGCGGCCGCCATGCGCTGATGAACGACGGGTGGATCCGCGCCCTCGACCATCAAGGGTACGTAGCCATAGCCGTGGAAGAGCGCTTTCAGCTCGTCGTCAGGGATACGAGCCAGGATGGTGGGGTTCGCGATCTTGTAACCATTGAGGTGCAGGATCGGCACGACCGCCCCGTCCGGGCCGGGACTCAGAAACTTGTTCGAGTGCCAGGACGCCGCCAGGGGGCCGGTTTCCGCCTCGCCGTCCCCCACGACGCAGAAGACGACGAGGTTCGGGTTATCGAACGCGGCCCCGAAGGCGTGGCTCAGGGCATAGCCGAGTTCCCCACCCTCATGGATGCTCCCCGGGATCTCGGGAGTGACATGGCTTCCGATGCCGCCCGGAAACGAGAACTGCCGGAACAGCATCTTGATCCCGACCTCGTCGCGGGTGAGGTTCGGGTGGATCTCCGTGTACGTCCCCTCGAGGTAGGCATTCGCGACGGCCGCCGGTCCACCGTGTCCCGGTCCGACGATCCAGATCGCGTCGAGATCCCGGGCCTTGATGATGCGATTGAGGTGGGCATGAATGAAGTTCAGGCCCGGGGTCGTTCCCCAGTGTCCGACGAGGCGCGGCTTCAGGTGCTCGGGCCGGAGCGGCTCCCGTAGAAGCGGGTTGTCAAGCAGGTAGATTTGACCAACCGAGAGGTAATTCGCGGCCCGCCAGTAGGCGTTGATCCGATCAAGTTCCACATCGGACAGGGGATCAGCCAAACGACTCCCGCCATCTCCCATCAGGACTGCGGATCCGCCAAAAGACGGGGCAGGCGCATGACAAATGACGTCGTGCCGTTGGCGGAGTACGCGTCGAGTTCACCGCCGTGGGAGAGCACGATCTGTTTCGAGATGTACAGGCCGAGGCCGAGATTCCCTCCGACCGGCTTCTCGCCCTGCTCCCCGCGGCGAAATGGCTCGAAGAGAAACGGGAGCAGGTCCGCAGGAATGGAAGCTCCCTTGTTCCTGATTTCAACCACAACCTCCGCTCCGTCGGCGTGTGCCTTGATGATCACGACCGTTCCCGGCGTCGCGTACTCGATGGCGTTCCCCGCGAGGTTGGAGAACACCTGCTCCAGGCGATCCCGATCCCAGGTGCCCGTCATGTCGCCTTCAAACTCCGATTTGATGGTCGTCCCGAATTCCTCGACAACGTTCCGGCAGATCTCGCGCAGGTCAGCGGGCTTCGTTTCAATCGGCAGCCCGCCGCCAAGACGGGCCCGCGTGAGATCCAGCAACTGAGCGATCATTCGGGTCATTCGTTGGCTGCTGCGGATGATACGAGCGGCCGTTTCGGCGTCCTGCTCGTCGATGCGGCCGCGCCGAAGCAACAAGGTGGCGGACATGACGATCGATCCGAGCGGGTTACGCAGGTCGTGCCCGAGGATGCCGATGAACAACTCCCGGAACTCTGCTACTGCACGTAGCTCGCGCTCGCTCTCCTCCGAGCGCCGCCTGGCCGCGTCAGCCTCATCCGCCAGCTCCTGCATCTGCATCGCGGCCTTCAGGATCTGCTCGTTGGCTTCACGTTGATCGACGATCAGCGTATCGGTGTGAGCCCGTTCGCCAATCAAATCCTCGTTGGTGGCGTCGCGTTCGACCGACAGGGCGCTTTCCAGTTGGCGGCTCTGCTCCGCGCGCTCGTGCCGGAGCAGGGTATCCGCGTTGGATCGCTCGTTCTTGAGGAGGCCGTCCGCCCGGGTGCGCTCACGAGCGGGGCGGGCCTTGTCGGTCGTCGACTGCGGGCGCCGCTCGCGATCGGCGTCCTCCCGCGCGGTCTGTACGACCTTATCCGCACGCTGGCGGGCGACCCGCACGACGTCGTCCGCCTCCGCTTCGCCGGCCTTGCGCTTCCTCGCGATGACGACATCCGTCTTGTCCCGTTCGATCCGGAGGCTCCTGTCCGTCTGGTTGCGCCGCGGGTGGCCGGGTCGGCTCACACCGTCAGCCGCAGAACTTGCCAGGTTTGCGAGCACTTCGATCGGATCTCCGAGCACACCCAGGCATTGGATCGTCTCGTCATCCAGCTCGACCGTGATCCTTCGCTTTGCCATGACTTGCCTCTTTGGTGCGCGCTTGTACTTCGGTTGGCGCGTCGTGCAATCTCCGCACATCGCGAATTGGATCTCGCTTCCTTTCGGTGCGGATCAGTTCAGCTTTTTTCTGCGGTCAGACTGGCGCCTCCTGCTCCAGTTCCGTCATCATTTCCTTTATCCCAGCCCCGCGGAGACCCCGTGAGAAGGCCCTCGTACCCTTTGAGCGCCTTGCCAACAGTAATCCCCCCCTCCGACGATATCTCGTACTCCCTCAGCTCTTTGCTGTGCTGGCTGGAGCGCACCTTGACGACCGACAGCGCTCGCTTGAGCATTCCATCGATCTCGATGTAGCGCTGAATGATGATGGCGTCTGTCAAAAATGCGATCCCCTGTCGGCTGAAGCGAAGATCGTTGTAGGAGTCCTCCAGCTCGAGCGTCGCCATCAGCGTGACACCGAGCCCTGTCAGCGCTCCCATCATTCGGTACAGCGATTCGCGGAAGTCCTCTCTGAACGTGGGCGCGAGCGCCAATTCCAAACCGGACAGGGAATCAATCACCGCCCGTTTCGCGCCGAGGCGCCTCACGGCATTCTGAAGCTCCAGCAATGTCTCGTCGATCGAGAGATCCAGCGGGCGCAGGTAAAGCACTTCCAACTGTTTCTCGCGGACCAACTTCTCGAATTCCTCCCCGCGCGGCGTGGTCTGTAGATAGTCATTGGGCCGTTTCTCGAAGATGGCCACAATCCCTTTCTCGCCGCGCGCGACTCCCTCGCTGATGAACTGATTGGAGAGTACCGTTTTGCCGGAGCCGGAGGGACCGGTGATGAGCACCGAATACCCGCTCGGGATGCCGCCATCCATCATTTCGTCGAGACCCGGCACTCCGGTCGAGAGGCGATGTTTGAGCGGGTGATCAGCGATGAACTCCGCCGGTTTCAAAAGTCGCGGGAATACGCTGTAGCCCGCGTCGGTGATGCGGGCCGTGTGCAGTCCGGGGATCTGCCCCTGGCCACGCATCTTGATCACATGCAGCTTGCGCACGACGGAGTTGTGATCGATGGCCTGGTAGAGCCAGAGTAGCCCGTCGGCCACCGTGAAGACCGAGCTGTCGTGCTCGCCGTCGGCATACTCCCCGATGAGGAAGGTGGTGGCCTCGTAGCTCGTCAGAGCCAGCGCGAGGCTCTGAATGAAGTCCGTCAGCTTCAGGTCGCCGCCCGGCCCGGCCTCGAGCGTAGTTCGCACCAGGGCTCGAAAGGAGTCCACGACGACGATTCCTGGATTTGATTTTTCGATCTCCTGCACGATGGATTCCAGCACCTTCGTGACCCCCCCGTCCAGCGCCTCCTGGCCGAGGTGGATAAAACGAACCGTACCGTCGCCCACTTTGGTAGCGTCGAAGAAATCGTACTGCTGCTGATAGCGAAGCATCTTGATGGGAGGTTCGCCGATAACGCTGAAGTACAGGGCCTTCCGCCGGGGGGTGGCGTTCGCGAACATGAACTGATGCGCCAGCGTCGTCTTGCCGCCTCCCGGGCCGCCGGCAATCAGGTTGAAGGAGAATTCCGGAATTCCGCCGCCCAAAACCTCGTCGAGGCCCGGCACCCCGGAGGGCAACTTCCGAATCGGTACGCGCTCGCTCATCATTTCGTCTCCTTGGGTGCCGATTCTTCGATTGTCGGCCAGGCTCGGCGCAGCACCTGGGTCGTCAGGCGCTCTCCGATGAAGGTGGTGATCAGCGCGAAAAAGGTTCCAAACAGCGCCGCGGCCGACTCCGTGGAAATGGCAGGATCCTGCGTCTCCAACTGCTCACGCAGCTTCGGCGAGCCTTCGAGAATGGAAATCTCGTCGAGCCAGGTGAACTCGCCCCGTGTCAGCTTCGCGCTGCGAACGAACAGCAACTGGACGCCGGCGGTGCCCACGAGGGGAGACATGTGGGCCTGGAGCTTGTCGAATACCAGGCCCGCAGCCGGTGAAGCCGGCTCCGCCGCGCCCTCGAGGGCCAGCAAACGCCTGGCCAGTTCCAACTGCGCCGTGCTCGGTTGGTTCAAGGATCAACCTCGATCATGGGTAGGAGCCCGGAATTGGAAACGTCAAACCTCCCCTTCATGCTACCAGCGTCCTGCCGCAATGCGTTGCCAATGATCAAGTTCGCCTGGTTCATCTGCCCCATCCACCGGGTGCCGGAGGACGAGCACCCGAAATTCAACTTTGGGTGGCTGAGCCAGTATATACACAGGTGGATCCAGTACAAAAGTCAGCACTGCCATCGCACACCTTTTCTCGCCCGAACAGCGTATAACATATTACACGATAAGATCTTACAGTCAATACCACGGGGTCGGGAACGAACGGGACCCGACGCTCTCCTTGACGGCCATCCGTCCTTCTCCCGGCACTCCGAACCCGTTCAACCCGCGAACGACGATCCGCTACTCCCTCGCGCGGCCCGGTCTGGTTCAACTCGTCATCTTCGACGTGCTGGGACAGCGTGTCACCACGCTGTTGCAAGAGCAGCAAACGGCGGGCGACCATGCCATCGCCTGGGAAGCACGCTCGGACCTTGTTGGACTGATGGAGGGTGCATGACTCACGATGTCGTGGCGCACTATCTGGACGGAACCCTGATCAAGGGAGCATGCCTCAGCGTCGATCCGAAGCGGCCGATGTGCCACGTTCAGACGCGCGAGCTGCAGGTCGTCCAGGTGAATTTCGTCGACCTCAAGGCCCTCTTTTTCGTTCGCAGCTTCGAGGGCGATCCCGGTCGCCACGATGTGAATTCACTCGACCCCGACGATCCCCGCCGCACCGGCGGCCGCGTCGTCGAACTGCAATTCAAGGACGGCGAACTCCTCGTGGGGATTACCCCACGCTTCCCGCCAACGAAACCCCATTTTTTCGTGCTACCAGCCGATCGCAACAGCAACAACGACCGGATGCTGGTAAATCGTGCCGCGTGCACATCAGTCACCGCGGTGGCCGACCGGCCGTAGCCGGCACGCGAGGGGCACTATCGTTGAAAACGGCTCTTCGTCGGTACTCACCCCCGCCCTAAAGCCCCCGCCGCCGAAACAGCCACAACCCCAGAACCAGTGTGACGGCCACGTAGCCGACGGTCCAGATCACCATGGCTCCGCTCGGCACCGACCCAGAAAAGAATGGGGTCATCTGCAGATCCCGTGAGAAGGAAGGCTGCAGGTGCCAGGCAGCCAGCCGCCACATCGAGTCGCTCGGCATGAGCAGGCTGACGATCGTCCCGATCTGACGGGTGACGGCGTTGCCGGTCATGGCACCGACCTGTTCGATCCACCCGCCAACGAACGCCAGGCCGTAGAGGCCAAAGACGACAACGCCGTTCGTGATGGTGCTGAAGCGTGCGCCACCCGCCACCGAGAGCGACAGCAGCACGAGGCCACCGAGGTAGATGAACGCCAGCCCCTCCACGACGTTCGGCGGTGTCACACCGCTCAAGCTCCGCGCCACGGCCAGCACCCCGCCGCTCAACAACAGCAGATAGCCCGCGAGAACCAGCGCGTGGGCGAGCCATTTGCCCAGCACGATCGCCGACCGATGGATCGGCTTGGCCGCCACGGTCTGCATCACGCCGGAGCCGATTTCGCCGGAGAGCGTGTCGACCGACATCAGGACAGCGGTCATGATTGACATGAAGTTGATCGCGTAGAGTCCGGCCATGATGAAGAAATTGAGGAGCATCTGCTTTTGGACGAATGAAGCCGAGGCGTTGCCCCGCACGTCCTTGCCAATGAAGTAGAAGCCGATGGCGAACAGGACGACAAAAGTGACGCCGCAGAGGAGCATCGCCAGGAGGATCCGCCGCTGCCGTGCCTCGTAGAGCGTGAGGCGCGCGATGGTGAGGATTCCGTTCATGCCGTCATCCCGGCCGCTGGTCCTGGCCCATGACTTCCAGGAACGTCGATTCCAGCGATGGGCGGCGCGATTCCAGCCGATAGATGCGTGCGCCCCGTTCGACGAGCCACCGTGCGATCTCGGGGATCGACTCCTCACTCCGTACTCGCAGTCGGACAGCTCCGTCGTAGTGTGCCGGCGACCCGCCCAGGCGGCCGAGGCCTTCCAGCAATTCGGCGCTCATCGGTGTGAAGCGGAGCTCCACCTCGAAGTCCTCGCCCCCGGCCGAGAGACTCAAGGAGCGGATCGCCCGGCCCTGCTTCACGAACACCACCCGGTCGCAGGTGGCTTCCACCTCGCCCAGCAGGTGCGAATTCAGAAACACGGCGGTGCCGCGGGCTTTCAGGTCACGGATGATGTCGCGCACGAGCAGGCGCCCGAGCGGGTCGAGGCCGGACGTCGGCTCATCGAGAAAAACCACCTCGGGGTCGTTCAGGAGGGCCTGGGCCAGGCCGATTCGCTGCAGCATCCCCTTGCTGTATTCACGAAGCTTGCGCGGGGCCGCGTCGAGCAGGTCCACCCGTTCAAGCAGGCGGTCGATCCGCTCGTCCAGCGCGGCGCGGCGGATCCCCAGCAGCTCGCCATGGAATCGAAGCAGTTCGCGCCCGGTGAGCCAGTCATGAAATCGGAAGTGCTCGGGGAGGAAGCCGAGTCTGGCGCGGATCGAACGGTTTCCGAGCGGAGCGCCGAGGACCGTGGCAGTGCCGGCCGTCGGCTCGACGAGACCCAGGAGCATCTTGAGCGACGTCGTCTTGCCGGCACCGTTCGGGCCCAGAAAGCCGAACACCTCTCCCCGTCCTACGGACAGGGAGAGGTCGGCCACGGCCAGTTTGCGTCCGAATTGTTTGCGGAGTCCGCGGGTCTCGATCACCCGGTCGCTCATGGGTGTTCGCAACTCACGGCTTCAGTTCCCACCCGCTTCTCATTGCAGGCTCGCAGCCATCTCGACAAGACTTTCGCTCTCCAAGTTGCCCTTCAGAGCATAGACCATGTCGCCTTCGGCCCACATGAGCATCGCACCCGACCGACGAGTGCCGCCGCCCGGACCGGCCTCGCCGTTCGTCGTAATCAGTAGCGCCTTGTTGCCGCGCACATTCACCTCGCGGAACGAGCCGGCGTCTGTCGGCAACGGCACGAGCAGGGTGCTGTGCCAGTCGATGGAGCGGGCGAAGCGCGCCGCCTCCCCCCGGTCCAGCCCGGCGATACGGAGCCCGATCTCCCCGACCTCGGCGAGATCGATACCCGGCGGCAGCGACACCTCCGGGCTCCTTGCCTGGAGGAACGAAACGCGGCGTCTCTCGCTCCGATACTGGAGGGTGACGGACGGCGACGTCCGCACGCCGACCTGCGCGCCGTCCAGGCCCGCGGGGATGGTCACGTCGGTGAGGCCGAGCGCATCGAGGACCTCGCGCAACTTCGCGGTCTGTGCGGTGAACCGAGCCTCGCCGGAGTCACGCACGGTGACGGTGTCGGCAGTCAGACCCGCTGGCAGAAGCCCAGGAACCCTGATCGCAAACCCGGCGGCCGAACCGGCCGACGCGACGTCGGTGAAGGTCCGCGGCGGACCGGGCTCCTGAAGGGTTTCCGTGTGACCGGCCAGCAGTCCCTCCAAGTCAATCGAGCCGTTCTGCAGCCGCTCGAGCCGGGCCGGATCGATGGAAACCACGGCAAAGGTGCGCACCCGGAACAGATCGAGAAAAGCATTGGCCGACGCGCGCAGTGCCGGGGAGAGAACGAGAGCCAGGACGGCTGCCGCGAGCACACCCCCGGCGAAAAGGGGCCACGGACGCCAGCCCGCACGCGCTGGTAGCACATCGTAGGTCATCGACTCGTCAACCCCCTCTTCCTGTTCCTGTCGGCGCAACCGCTCCCGCAGTTGAGACTTGAATTCGGTCGTGGGCCGGCCGCGCAGGCCGCCAAGGAAATCATCGTTCATCGCGCTTCTCCTCCTCTGACCATCCCTTCCGCAGCTCCAGAATCGTGCGGTGCAGGATGGTGCCGACATTGGACTGGGTGAGCCCGACTATCCGGGCGATTTCACGATTCGTCAGCTCCGCCCCGAACTTCCAGGCGATAAGCTCGCGCTCCCGTTCGGGGAGTCGCTCGAGCAGGCGGGTGAGCCGTTCCGCATCGGAGCGCCGCGCGGACAGCTCTTCGGGTGTCGCGCCGCCGGGAATATCCGCCGCCGCCTCGAGCGACACCATGACGCGCCGCCCCCGGTAATGATCCACGGCCAGATTCCGCGCGATCGTGAAGAGCCAGGCTCCGAACGCGCCCAGATCCCGCCGATATCGCGCACGAGCCCGCCACGCCCGCTCGAACGTCTCGGATGTCAAATCCTCGGCGTCCGCCGGATTTCCGACACGATAGCGAAAGAAGTTATAGATCTGCGGCAGGTGCTCAGCGTACAGAGCATCCCAGTCCGCTTCGCAGGAGTCCTGCAATGGAAACAGCCGACTTCGAATCACGTTATCCATGGTGGCCACAGAAGGGTGTACGGGGCGGGACCCAAAGTGTCACAGGGATTTGACCGAGCCCGGTTTCCAAACCCACCGACCGGATTCCGATCGTGCGGAGCCATCATAATAGTGGAAGATCCGGGAGCCGATCAGCGGGTCGGTTCCGCCGCCTGGACCTAGTACACTTCCCCGAATGAGCTTCGGAGGCCGCGCATACCAGGCTTGTAACCCGGCAGGAGTAAGTCCGTGACAGCACCCCCATCGGGTGAGCGCACATTCCCCGAGAATCGCCCCGCGTGGCTGAGTTCTGCGGACGGCGAATTTCTGGCCGCCCGCTACCAGGTGACTCGAGAAGTCGGCCGGGGTCGGATGGGAGTCGTCTATCGCGCGCATCACGCCACGCTGGATATCCCAATCGCCCTCAAGATTATTCGGGATGCCGATACAGCCGATCGATTCCACCACGAGGCCAGAATGCTGGCCCGGGTGAACTCGAATTATGTCGTCCGTGTACTCGATCTCGAGTACCTCCCTTCCGGCCTGCCGTTCCTGGTCATGGACTGGGTTGACGGTCGGGATCTGGCTGCGGAAATGCACGCTGGTGGCGGACAGCTCTCGGAATCGCGCACTTTGCCGATCATGCGCGATGCCTGTCAGGGGATGCTGGCGGTTGAACGGGAACGCATCGTTCACCGCGACCTGGAGCCGTCCCTTACCGGCAGGACGCCATTCGAAGGTGACAGCATCTACTCGCTGTTCCTGAAGCACAAACTCGAACCAGTGTCCTCGCCAAAATCGCGTTGCCCCGCACTGTCCGCGTCGAGTTGCGAAGCTCTCGAACGTTGCCTCTCGAAGTCACCGGGTGATCGTTATCAATCCTTTGATGCCCTGCTGGCGCATCTCGTGAAGGATACCGACGGCACCAATACGTGGACGGCTGATGCAGATCCGCGCCTGAGGGAAGTCCTGTCACGCTATCGCGAACGAAGGCAAAGCTATTTGAAACCTTCGCGGGGGCAGGACATTTCGGACACGTACAAGTTTCCCGACGATCGGGAACTTCACATCGTCACAGGGGACCTGGCCCGACAGGACGTCGTGGCCCTTGTCAGTTCGGATGACTACGAACTCACGATGGGGGGAGGAGTGTCTCTGGCCCTCTTCAAGGCCGCTGGTGCGGATCTACTTGACGAGGCGGCCATTTATGTCCCCGTCCGTCCCGGTCGCGCTGTCGTCACGTCGGCCGGACGCCTCCCGGCACGATTCATTTTCCACGGCATCACTCTCGGGGTCCGGGAGGGAGACTACCTGGTCCCGACGCACGACTTGATCAATGAGATCATCTCAAGCTGCCTGTACCATGTCGAAACACTCAACGTGACCAGCATTGCCTTCCCCCTTCTAGGTACCGGGGCCGGCGGATTCGAGCGGCAGGCCTGCCTGGACATCATGTTCGCCCGCCTTGCTCGAACCCTCGTTGGAGGTGTCACGCCGCTACGCTCCGCGCGAATCGTGCTGAACCCGTTGGCTTCGTTGCCGGAAGCGTTGGATTAGCGCTACGGCTGAAACTGGCTCTTGATCCGTCCCCACGTTGTGGGCTCGACGGCGGTGGGGCACGATTCGTAGGCGTTGCCGTTGTGGGTCACTCGCTCCCAGAACGATCGGCCCGACGCGTGGCTCGTCCCATCTCCCCACCAGAGATACGTGGAATCCTCGAAAGGTGGGTCGAGGTAGACAACCCCGGTGAGCGTCAGAGTGCCGTCGTAGTAGACGGACACTGCGCCGTGCTCGTCACTTCAATTCGATACGTATGGGGCGAAATCTGCGTGTCAAGGAAAGCCTGAGATCCGATGGCAAAGTAGCTGCCCCAGAGATAGATGTTGCCGGCCCCGATGAACAGGATGTTTTCGACATCCGGTGCGGTCGCAAAGCCGATCGCCGCGCTGGTCGCCGCCTGGCCAGTGCCATTGTCGGTGTCGAGGCGCATCCGGACCTCGATCACCCAGGGGTCAGGGATTGCCAGATCGGTACCGGACTGAAAGTAATACAGCCCGTCAGTCAGGTTGGGGGTATCGATCTTGAGCAAACCACCGCTGAAACTGACATTGGCCGGATTGTTGGTCATCAAGTTCCAGAAGCAATCCACGTCGGGATACAGGCCGGAGGAAGCCGTCCACGTATGAGGGTACTGAGCGCTGGCAGGCACGCTCAGCCCGGCCAGACCCGCCGCAAGGAAGTACGTGAAAACTCTCAGCTTCATGGTGCAGCTCCCTAGGATGAGGTGAGGACGTGACTGAGGTCGACTGGCGAATGCACTGTCGATAGATTGTACGCCATGGTGCCCGACCATCTCCCAACACATTGCGGAACAATTTTTTCCAGCTACGACTCCGGGGCGATTCGCCTTACGGTGTCCGGATGGTGTCCATTGTCTGCCGCGTGAATCCGGGCCTCAGAGTGCGCCCCAACCCGGGTCTCGGAGACCTGCGGGGAGCACTCCGGTGACCGATTTGCTCGCACGAGTCCGCGGCACAACCGATTACCCCCAGGAGCCGTACGTCACCAGTAGCGCCTTGAATCGCGGATGCTCGCGGATCGGGTCCCAGCGCGGGTCGAGCCGAAGTGAGTGGACGCTGAGCCCGCACGGCCCAGCGAGCAGTCTCTCGATCTCGTCGAGAGCCGCCTCGGTGTCGCCGGTCTGCGCGAGGACTCGCGCCCGATTTTCTGCGAGACCCGGGCCGCCAACGGAGTCCTCGCGATATACGGCCGATTGTTGGAGCCAATGGGCCTCCCGAAGCGCCTCGTCCCGAAGCCCCAGCCCGGCCAGCGCCATACCGCGGGCCGCATGCACGCGCCAGTCATCCGGGAGCTCAGCCAGCGCGGAGTCCAGACGCACGCGGGCCGATTCGAACGCAGCTTGCGCCGCCGGGTGGTCGCCGCGCAGTTTGTGCGCCCAGGCGGTATACAGGGCACTGGGCAGGAAAGATTCCTGCCCCTCGAAGACATCGCCGCGGGCAGTCTCAAGCATTTGCAAGAGGCCGTCAGCGTTCCGCTCCCAGAGTAGAAGTTCAGCCCGATTGCCTGCTACGCTCTCATCTCCCAGCACCGCGTCCCGTGGGAGTCTGTTCAGTGCGTCTCGCAGCCTGTCAAGCTGTCCTTGCCAGCGAACATAGGTCCATCCCCTCATGATCGCTGCGTCATGCATATCCGGCGCGAGGCTCAGAGCTCGCTCATACGCGTGCACCGCATCGGCGTAGCGGCGCAAGTACCGATAAGTTTGACCACCTAGATCAAAGAACAGGTCCGCGTCACGCGGGTTGAGCTGCGCGGCCTTCTCGAACGCCGCGAAGACCTCGTTCCAGTTCCCCATTCTGCGGTGGACATACCCGATCCAACTCCAGAGCTTGTCGTCATTGGGCAAGCCCTTGAGCGCGATCGCAAACTCGTCCAACGCCCGGCGGTAGTCGCGCTGGCCCCAGTAGTGCGCCAGACCCATGGCCACGTGAGCCTGCGGCAGGTCCGGCGCAATCCGGAGTGCCGCCTCCGCCTCCTCCCACTGGCGAGCCACTCGCCCCGCCAGGGGATCGAACGCAAACCAGTACATCGTGCCATGAACTTGCGAGAGTGCCGCGTGCGCCAGCGCGAAGTCCGGATCCAGCCCCAGCGCCTGCTCGTAGAGTTGCTGGGCGACCTCCAGGTTCTGACGAAGAAAACCGGGCCGGCTCCAGTACTCGCGCCCCTGCAGATATAGCCGGTAGGCCTCGGCATTCGCGGTGGGTTCGGCCATCAATCTGTCCTGTTCAGCACTGGTCAGCGCAGCGCCCACCGCTGCCACAATCTGCTGCGCCACATCGCTCTGGATCGCGAACGCATCGTCCAGCGTCCTGTCGTAGCGCTCCGCCCAGAGATGCTTGTCCGTCGCCGCAACGATCAGCTGCACATTTACGCGCAAACGCTCCCCAACCACCTGCACGCTCCCCTCCACCACGCTCCCCACCCCCAGCTCGGTCGCGATTGTCTTGAGCGGCTTGGAGGTGCCCTGATATCCCATCACCGAAGTGCGGCTGATCACCTTGAGCGCCGCCACCTTCGCGAGCTGGGTCAGGAGCTCGTTGTGCAGCCCGGCCGCGAAATACGACTGCGGCCCTTCGGCACTCAGGTTCTGGAACGGCAGAACCGCAATCTCGCCGCGCTCGTGGACCGGCCCAGCCATGGCGGGTGGGGCCATCGCGGCGGTTGGGGCCGACGTCATGGCCCCCGATTCGCGCGAGACGAGCGCCTCGGCGAACAGTGCGACCGAGCTGAACCGGTCGGCGGGAGTCTTCGCCAGCGCCCGCTGCACCGCCGCTCCCACCCAGCCCGGCACCGCGGGACGCAGCTCGGTCACGGGACGCGGCACGATCGAGAGGTGCTGGTGCATCAGGCTCGCGAAGCTGGGACCCGTGAATGGCGGCTGCCCGGCCAGCATCTCGTACAGCACGCATCCGAGCGAGTAGAGATCCGACCGGCCGTCCAGATCCTTTGAGCCTTCCGCCTGCTCCGGGCTCATGTACGCGGGCGTGCCCAGCACCATTCCCGCCGCCGTCAGCGTGCCACCGCCGGCGGCCGTGATCGCCCGCGCGATCCCGAAATCCGCCACCACCGCATGTCCGCTCTGCAACAGAATGTTCTCCGGCTTGATGTCCCGGTGGACCACGCCCTGGTTGTGGGCGTAGCTCAGCGCGTCAGCAACCTCGCGCGCGATCTGGAGCGCCTCGTCGAGCGGGAGCTGCTTCTCGCGATCGAGCCTCCCCCGGAGCGACTCTCCCTCCACGTAGGGCATGACGTAGTAGAGGAAGCCATCCGTCTCGCCGGAGTCGTGAAGGGGCAGGATGTGAGGGTGGGTCAGACGCGCCGCCGTCTCGATCTCGCGCAGGAACCGTGCCGGACCGATCTCCGCCGCCAGCTCCGGGCGGAGCACCTTGACCGCCACCTGGCGGCGGTGCCGGAGATCCTCGGCCAGGAACACCACCGCCATGCCACCCGCGCCCAGCTCCCGATGGATGCGATAGCGCGAGGCCAGCGGCTCCTGAAGTCGTTCAAGCAAATCGGTCATCCGCGTCTCGCTCCAATCCGGGCTACGGCAGTGCCGACGGGGTTTTGAGGCGGGGCCGAGTCGGGTTTCAGCGGCTGATCATGCACTCATTCCAGATCCACCGGCTGGAATTGCGCGGCACGAATCGACACGCGAGCGTATCATCGCATCGTCAGGAAGCCAATCTCCAAGGTGAAGGGCCGGAGCCGGAGTGGCGTCCCGGGCAAACGGTCCATCGGAGGGGCCGGGTTCCGGACATGACATAAGTCATGTCCGTCCATGGAAGTGACGGGTGGCATGCAATAACATCGGGTCGCCGAGGGTCCGAATCCCCAAAGTTTACATCATGTGATTCAAGTCATACTCGCGAATTCCGCCGTCACTCAGAATAACCGGCATGATCGGACCAGCGATGACGCGTGAACGAGACGACAGACCCGCGACGGGGACATCCCGCGTGGCTCCGGGCGTTTCCGAGGACCTGCTGAAATCGCACGGCTCGCGACTGATTCGCGTCGCCGGCGGGACGACCGTATTCGAAGCAGGCGATTCAGCCGACCACTTTCACGTCCTCAAGACCGGCCGCGTCCGGATGGTCTCGATGAGCGACAAGGGAAGAGAGTTTACCCAGGGCTGGTTCGAACCGGGGGAGAGCTTCGGTGAGCCCCCATTCTTCGCCCAGGTTCCCTATCCCGCGACGGCCGTGGCCGAGATGGATAGCACGGTATGGAAATGCGCCCGGGCCGATTTTCTGAGACTTCTCCAGGAGAATCCGGCAGTCCATCTGGCGCTGACGCAGGCGCTGAGCCGCCGACTGGTATATAAGGCGTTGATGCTCGGTGAGATCGCGATCGAGGAAGCGGAACACCGCCTGGCCACCCTGTTCCGGTATCTCCGGCGGATCGCCGTTGGCGTGCCGTCGGCCGACTATCGGATCCCCCTGACCCGGCAACAGCTCGCAGACATGACGGGGTTGCGGGTGGAAACGGTCATTCGATCCGTCAAGAGCATGGAATCCAGAGGCGTTCTCGCCATCGTTGGTGGAAGAATTATCTGGAATGGAAAGATTTCCGGTGGTACGAACAAACGTTGAAGGGAGAATCCAAGTGTCTACGTTGACTGGTACGATCCGTGACTATGTGACGCAAGATTTCCGAACGGCCGCCGTTTTCGAAAAATATGGGCTGGACTTCTGCTGTGGAGGAGGCCTCCCCCTGGAGGAGGCCTGTCGGAAAAAGGGGTTGCATGCCGCCGCGATTCGGGAGGATCTGGCGTCGGTCATGACCTCACCGACGGATGGAGTGGATAACCCGGCAGCCTGGGATACCGGGCGACTGGTGGACCACATCGTCCAGATTCACCACGGCTACGTGCGATCAATCCTGCCCGTCATCCAGCAACATGCGAGGAAAGTGGCCGGTGTCCACGGCGCCCTTCATCCCGAGACCCTGGCCATCGCCGACCAGATGGATCGCGTGGCCGTGGAGATGACATCCCACATGGACCGGGAGGAAGGGGTGCTGTTTCCTCATGTGAAGCAACTCGCCGAAGCTGCGGCGACGGGAACCACACCGCCCCGCGCTCCTTTCGGCACGATCGCCTCGCCCATCGCCCTGATGGAAGCTGAACACCTCGCGGTCGGAAACGAGATGGCCGACGTGCGACGCCTCTCCAACCAGTACACTCCACCCGTGGATGCCTGCACGACGTACCGGGTTCTGTACGAGGAACTGGCACAGTTCGAAGCCGACTTGCACCGCCACGTGCATCTGGAGAACAACATCCTCTTCCCGCGGGCCACGGCACTGGAGAGACTCGAGGATTGACTGGATGCCGACTGAAAGTTCCGTAGGCGCACCCCCCGGAGCGACCGTGGGCTCCCGCCGTTATCTGCTGCTCGGGACCGTATCGTTCTTTCTCTGTTTCATGGCATGGGGATTGGTCGGGGCCTTTGCTCCCCAGTTTCGGGAGCAGTTCGGCCTCTCGGCCACGGAAACGGCGCTCCTCGTGGCGTTCCCGGTGCTGCTCGGCTCCCTGGCACGCATCCCGATGGGAATGCTGACGGATCGGTTTGGCGGTCGCCTCGTTTTCACGGTCCTCATGTTGGCGTCCGCCGCGGCTGCGGCCACGGTGCCCCTCCAGGTGAGTTACACGGCATTGTTGATGAATGCCTTCCTTCTCGGTCTGGCGGGTGCGTCATTCGCCGTCGGAGTACCGTTCGTCGCCTCCTGGACGCCGCCGGAGCGCCGGGGCGGAGCCCTCGGGATCTACGGTCTCGGTACCGGTGGGCAATCAGCGGCCGTCTTTCTTGGGCCGCTCGTCGGCGCGGCCATCGGCATGACGTCGTTCTTCCGCGCCACGGCAGCCATCTTGATCGTCTGGGCCCTCATAGCCGGTCGCAGATGGCGTCGGCCAGGGTCGGTTCACCGATGGCCTCATGCCATGATTTGACCGGCAACTGCGTGGTCAGGAGCGTGGAGCCCCTCTCGTAGCGGTCCTCGAAGACTTCGAGAAGGTCCCGTCGCTCCGGTTCCTTGATCGGGTTGATCAGCCAGTCGTCGATCACGAGGAGACTGACCTTGGCCATCCGGCTCAAGACCCGTGTGTAGGATCCGTCGCCCCGGGCCACGTTCAGCTCCTGCAG
>Ga0163152_10000443_pt1 | contig 73297 bp, 78 predicted proteins | sample OliLakLV19MP8IB2_FD_148635 | JGI IMG/M metagenome (GOLD analysis project Ga0163152, IMG submission 148635) | Freshwater microbial mat bacterial communities from Lake Vanda, McMurdo Dry Valleys, Antarctica - Oligotrophic Lake LV.19.MP8.IB-2 | ecosystem: Environmental > Aquatic > Freshwater >... | reverse complement strand
AAGCTTTGCGCCAATTCTTTCTCTCGGCTCGGGCAAATGAAGGACAATTTGAAAAGTCTTGAAGCGAAACTCGATTCTTTGGTAGACCTTTTTCTTAATGGGGATATTGAAAGAGAAATATATTTAAAGAAAAAGGACGCACTTGTGCGCCAAAAACTCTCGCTTCAAGACAAATCTTCATCTGCCCGAGCCGAGAGAAAGAATTGGGTCGAACCCCTGCGGAAATGGATTTTGGATTCAAAACGTGCGGGGTATCTCTCAACCAGTGAAAATCTCCACGAAATGAGAGATTTTCTTCGTTCTTTTGGAACGAACCCCGCGCTGAAAGACAAAACTATCTCAATCTCATTTTGCCCGCCCTCCGATTTCGCCCGCGCCCGCAAGACGGATTCCATTCCCTCGCCATACAGCGCGCCTAGGGCGCGCGCCCATTTTTCGCTCACTCCTGCTGAAGTTTCAATTTGTGAGGGGATTATAGAAATGACTTGGCCACCCAGCCTTGAGGGGAAGGGCGGCCTTGTCGCTACGAACTCCGTCAGTTGGCGGGCTCCGTGCCGTGTGGGTGGATGACGAGACCGAGCCAGTACTCCGCCTTCGGAGCGTGGACCGAGCCTCCTTGGTGGAAGATGGGCGCGACCCCAGCTTCCCCGGTGTGGGTGACAGGCTCGCCGCTGTCGAGGTGGTCCAATAATCCTCCCTCGAGGGTGATGATCTTCTCGCCGACCTCGTCCTTCCCGCCGAGATGGCGATGTCGGGGGGCCGCGTTCTCCATCATTATGGTGAGCTCGCCGGTCTCCTTGTTGCCGCCGATGACGGCGGTGGCGATGAGCGCCGGCTTGTTCTTGTTCGGGAAGCGCTGCTCGGGCGGCAGCTCCGGCCACTTCTTCCAGTTCAGCTTGGGGTAACGCGCCATCGCGCCATCCACGCTGTGCCCGATGCCCGTGTGCGCTGACATCATGACCATCTTGCCGTCTCCGTGAGTCAAAACCTGGCTCGGGGTTCGATCTTTGCCATAACTCTCCCTCAACTCAAAAGTCAAAGCAATCTGATACACTAGGGATATGAAGAAGCTACTTCTTATCGACTCGCACGCTCTCATCCACCGCATGTTTCATGCGATGGCGCCTTTGACGGGACCAAAAGGGGAGCCGGTGGGAGCGCTCTATGGCCTTGCGAAGCTGCTCCTCAAAATTAAGACCGAGCTCAATCCCGACTATATCGCCGCCTGTGCCGACCGCCCCGAGCCGACATTCCGGAAGGAGCAGTACAAGGAGTACAAGGCGACTCGCAAGCCGACCGATCCCGATCTTATTCCGCAGATAATTAAGATGCGTGAGATTTTTGATTGGTTTAAGATCCGCATGTTTGAGCTCTCCGGGTTTGAAGCGGACGACCTCATCGGCACGCTCGCGGTGAAGCTCAAGGAGGAGCCGGATCTCCAGATCATTATTCTCACTGGCGATCGTGACCTGCTTCAGCTAGTGGATGGCGACAAGGTCGTGGTGGACCTGCTCGTGAGCGGGGACCAGCGCACCATGCTCATGAATGAAGAAGCGGTGAAAGAGAAGTATGGCCTCAAACCGCTGCAAATAATCGATCTCAAGGGGCTCATTGGCGACGCGTCGGATAATATCCCGGGGGTGATGGGCATTGGAGAGAAGACCGCGACCCCTCTCTTGCAGGAGTTCGAAACCGTTGCCGGCGTTTATGAGAACCTTATGATTATTAATCCGAAGGTCGTGAAGAAGCTTGAAGGCAAGGAGGAGATCGCGAAACTCTCGCGGGATCTCGCCACGATTCGCACGAACGCTCCTATTTTCCTCGACTCGCTGCAGGATGTTAAAGCCTTTCCGCTTGATAAGGCGGCGCTCACGGCGCACTTCAGCGGACTTGGCTTCGTGAGCCTCATCAGGCAACTAGAGGAAAATCCTAAACACTAAGTTCTAAGCTCTAGATAAATTACAATAAACAAAAATAAAGTTTCGAAAATTGGAACTTATATTTTTGGATATTATCTAGGGTTTAGGTATTAGAAATTAGGATTTTTTATGTGGTAACATAAAGACATGGCTTCGTTTGCTCAGTACAAAAAGATGCCGGAGATGCGGGTGTTTTGGATTTTCATCGCCCTGCTCTTTCTCTCGCTCGCGGTGACTCTCGTCTACGTACCGGTATTTTGGAAGGCGGTGAGTATCGTCATCTTTTTGGCCGCGGCTGCCGTCATCTTTGTCAGCAGCGTGAAAACGGCGCGGGCTAATTTTGAAACAAAGCTTGGAAAGGGCCTCCTCGACACGACCATCGGCTCACTGCAGGATGCCGTCATCGCCTTTGATGAGCAGTACGCGATACTTATTTTTAACAAGAGCGCCGAACAGCTTTTTGGTTTCAAGGCTGCAGATGTGCTGGGCAAAAAGTTCGACCTCGCCACACTCCAGAAGGAGCCGCGATATGCGTTGCTTTCCCAGATACTGTATCCATCTCTGGCGCCCATGATGGTAGAGCGCTCCGAGCCGGGTGAGGGGCTGCACGTGGTGGATATCACCTTTGAGAATCCGTATCTCGAGCTTCGGGTTGTTACGGTTCCGATGGTCGGCGCGGATGGTAGCGAGGCAGGAACGATCAAGGTGGTGCGCGACATGACGCGGCAGACTCAGCTTTTGAAATCCAAAAACGAGTTCATTACCGTGGCGAGCCACCAGCTGCGCACGCCGCTGACCGCTATTAACTGGGTCTTCCAGGAGGTAGTTCGTGTTGGCATCACCGATGCGGAGCGCAGTGACTTGCTCAAGACGGGTGCCGCTGCGACGAGTAAGCTTTCGAAGATCGTCAACGACTTCCTCGACATCGCAAAGATCGAAGAGGGGAAGTTCGGTTATCAGTACCAGGAAACCGACATTATCCCGTTCATTCAGCGCGCGGTGGAGGCGGCTCAGCTGCTGGCGAAGCAGTATCACATCAGCGTCTTTTTCGAGAAGCCAAAAGGGGAACTCAAGGTGCCTATTGATGTTCAGAAGATCGGTATTGTGCTTTCGAATCTTATTGATAACGCGATTAAGTACAACGTGGAGAGCGGGAGCGTCACTGTTCGTATCCATCCAATTGAGGGCAAGCCGTATGTTGAGATTTCAGTTGAAGACACGGGTGTCGGTGTCTCGCCAGAGGATATCAACAAGCTTTTCACGAAGTTCTTCCGCGCCGAGAGTACGATGAAGCTCGCCACCGAAGGCTCTGGCCTCGGTCTTTATCTCGTTAAAAACATCATCGAACAGCACGGGGGCAAGATCCGCGCTGAGAGCACCCTTGGCCGTGGGACGAAAATCGTCTTTGTTCTCCCGACTGACATCACATTAGTGCCGAAGCAGGAGGCGCAGGCGGGGATGGGGGCATAACCTGCGAGAACTTGAGTAGTTGTTAGGCGACTACCCCGCCCTCTAAGCAGAATGAAAGCGCATAGAGGGCGGGGTGTTTATATTGTGGCTATATTCTTACGCTTCACTTAGAATCTAGATAATATTGGCATGCCTGAACTCCCTGAGGTGGAAACGGTCGTTCGCGACCTTAATAAGAAGGTGAGGGGCGCCGTCATCACGGGCGTCTGGTTTGATTGGCCGAAATTGATAAAACACTCGAGTGCTCCGGCGAGCCGGGAGTTTCATCCGACCGCGAGTCGCGACTTCGTTTCATTTGTCACTGGCGAAAAGATCGTTGCTATCCAAAGGATAGCAAAGAATATTATCATTCATCTTTCGCGCAATAAGACGCTCCTTATCCATCAAAAGATGACTGGGCATCTTTTGATTGGGAAGTGGGAGATTCGCGGTGGGAAGGTGTTACCGATTGCTCCGAAAGCGATAGTTGAAGATTCTTATAATGGCTATATCCACCTCATCCTCTATCTCGATGATGGAAGAATGCTTGCGCTTTCGGATGTAAGAAAGTTCGCTAAAGTTATTGCCGGTACAAAAGATGAGATAATGGGACTTTCGGAACTGACTAATCTGGGGCCTGATGCGCTAGACTCCAAGCTTACCTCGGCAGGGTTCTATTCGCTTATTCGTACGAATGGGCGAACGATAAAACAGGTGCTTATGGATCCGAATGTCATCGCGGGTATCGGGAACATCTATTCGGACGATATCTTGTGGCGCGCGAAGGTGCACCCGCTTACGCGGGCAAATCGTATAAAGCCGGCGGAGATGAAAGCAATCTATACTGCTATGCGCACTATATTGGCGAAGGCGGTAGAGCTTCGAGGAACCTCGACGAGCGACTTCCGTGACACCGCCGGCCTTGAAGGTGGGTACACCGGCCAACGCCTTGTGTATGGGCGAGAGGGCGTGCCGTGTAAACGTTGCCAAACCCCCATCAAAAGGATTAAAGTAGGAGAGAGGTCAGCGCACTTCTGCCCCCGCTGCCAGCAGATATGAAAAAGAAAACGAAGACAAAGTACATTTTTGTTGCCGGAGGCGTCATGAGCGGCGTCGGCAAGGGCATCGCTGCCAGTTCAATAGCCAAGATCTTACAGTCGCGGGGCCTTTCGGTCACCGCGATTAAAATTGACCCTTATGTAAACGTGGATGCCGGAACGATGAATCCGACCGAACACGGCGAGGTGTTCGTGCTCAAAGACGGAATGGAGTGCGACCAGGACATGGGAAACTATGAGCGCTTCCTCGACACCGATCTCTCGAGTCTCAACTATATGACGACGGGGAGCGTCTATCTCTCGGTCATCGGAAAGGAGCGTAACTTGGAGTACGGGGGCAGCTGCGTCTCGGTGGTTCCTGGCGTTCCGAACGAGGTTATTGAAAAAATGGATCGTGCGGCGAAAGCGGAGAAGGCAGCTGTGGTGGTTGTGGAGGTCGGCGGCACGGTGGGTGAGTACGAAAACATCCTTTTCCTTGAAGCCTATCGTTCGCTCAAGTTCAAAAATCCGGAGGATACGCTCTTTGTGCTTGTGAGCTTCTTGCCGCTTCAGAAAGATGGCGAGCTCAAGAGTAAGCCGACTCAGCATGCGGTGCGCGCAGTCAACTCTGCCGGTATCTTGCCGGATATCATTCTCGCCCGCGCCGTCGTCTCGCTCGACAAAGAGCGCAAGCGCAAAATAGCGCTCAACTGTAACGTACGTGAGCAGGATGTTATCTCGGCGCCGGATGTTTCAAGTATTTATGAGGTGCCGCTCAATTTTGAAAAAGACGGTCTCGGTGATTTAATCGTTGAAAAACTTCGTCTACCGAAGCGCAAGACGGATATGGCGGAGTGGAAGGCGTTCGTAAATCGTATTCATACGGTCAAAAAGCCAGTAAAAATCGGTATTGTGGGCAAGTACTTCTCGGCCGGGGCGTTTATCCTTGCGGACTCTTATATATCGGTTATCGAAGCGGTTAAACACGCGAGCTATAATCTTAAGCTCAAACCGCAGATCGAGTGGCTGAGTTCTGGCGAGTTCGAAGAGAAGAAGAATTTGAAGAAGCTCGACGCCTACCAAGGCATTATCGTCCCGGGAGGGTTCGGCAGCCGTGGCATTGAGGGGAAGATAAACGTCATCGAGTACTGTCGCAAGAATAAAATCCCGTATCTCGGCCTCTGCTACGGCATGCAGTTGCAGGTAGTAGAGTTCGCTCGCCACGTGGCGGGAATGAGCGGTGCCCACACGACCGAAGTGGACAGTGAGACGAAGTACCCGGTCATCGACATTATGCCGGAGCAAAAGGAGATCATTTCGGAGAAGCGTTATGGTGGGACGATGCGTCTTGGTAATTATATCGAGGTGATCAAGCCGAATACGATTGCAATGAAGGCGTATGGCGCCAAAGAGGTTGTCGAGCGCCACCGGCATCGCTATGAGGTCAATCCCGAGCTTGTCGGCCAGATCGAAGGAAAAGGCTTGGTCTTTTCTGGTAAGTCGCCAGATGGACGACTGATGGAGATAGCGGAGCTTCCTGAGAAAGAGCACCCGTTTTTCGTCGGCACCCAGGCGCATCCGGAGTTTCTGAGTCGTCCACTTCGTCCGCACCCGCTGTTCTCGGCGTTTATAAGAGCCGCCTCGAAAAGAACTAACAACTAACAATAAACAACTTACAACAAGGGCCGAATCGGGGGAGCCCCCCCTGTTGTTCGTCGTCAGTTGTGGGTTGTAAGTTAATCCCATGCTCTTCTACCTCTACGGTCCCGACTCGTATCGGCGCAATCAGGTACTGCGCGATACGATTCTTGCGGGCTACCAAAAAAAGCATTCCGGTTTGAGTGTGCAGGAGTTCTCGTTCGAGAACGACGAAGCACTTGAAGCACTTACTGCGTTTCTCTCTTCAAATTCGCTTTTTGATACGACCAAGCTGGCGATCATCACCGAGCCGGAAGAGGGGAAGCCGAAGCCACTCGCCAACCTTCTTAATGAGTTCGTTGAGGATAAAAATAAGACGATCGTCGTTGTGGCGAACAAAAAGCTGACTAAGGAGTTCGCGTTCTTGTTCGAAAAGCCAATCAAGAGCCAGGAGTTCGAGCTGCTCGATAGGCCGCACATGCTTAGTTTTCTTAAGAAAGAGGCGGAGCGCCTTGGGCTCGTTACTATTGATGCAAAAGTTCTTAACACGCTCGTTGATGCTTATGAGAGCGACACCTGGGCCGCGATGACCGAGCTTGAGGCGATAGCGAGCGGCAAGCAGTTTGACCCTCCCCAATCGGTTCCCGACTTCTTTCCGCTCATTCAAGGAATGAAGGGCGGAGGAGTATTAGGTAAGCAACTGCGCGCCCTCCACCACCTGTTCGAACACTACGAGGCCGCGGCCGCGTTCAATATGATCGCGAGCATGGCGGATGCGGGTTCGAAGATGCAGATGGCGGATTATGACGTAGCGATCAAAAGCGGCAAGTTCGACTATCCCGAGGCGCTGCTCGATCTGGTCTTGAGCAGAAATTAAAAAACACCCGTTCGGGTGTTTTTTAATTGATTAGGCTTTTTTCGGGGCGAGGCGCTTACTGAGACGGCTCTTCATGCGGGACGCCTTATTCTTCTTGATTATCTTAGCGTTAACCGACTTGTCGATACGGCTCATGAGGTCGGCGAGGTACTTCTCGGCGGCATCCTTTTCGGTAGCCAGGAGGCGCTTAAACTCTTTAACAGCGAGCTTAAGGGCGATTCTGGACGCAGTATTCTTGGTGTTGCGCTTCTTATTCTGGCGGAGAGCCTTTTTGGCGGACTGAGTGATTGGCATAGATGTATGCGTAGGACTATAACCGAAACGTCCTTATTTGGCAAGAGTTACGGGCTTTTCCTGCTCATTTTTAAGCTGCTCCCGTGGTATGATGAGAATAATCTCGTTTTTGTATGATCTACACGATTTCCGGGAAACTCCTCCATAAGATGCTTCACTTCGTCGTTATTGAAACGGGCGGGCTTGGCCTGCGTGTAACTGTCCCGGAGACGGTGTATCAGGAGCTCCCGCCGGTCGGCTCGCTCACTAGCCTTTTTACCCACCTCCACGTTCGGGAGGATGCGCTCGATCTCTACGGCTTTAAAACCGAAAAAGAGCTCTCCTTGTTTGAGTCGCTCATCTCAATAAGCGGCATCGGGCCGAAGTCGGGTATTAATATTATGAATGTCGCTCAGGTGGACCAGCTTGTCGCCGCTATTAATGAGGGGCGCACGGAGCTGCTCGTGAAGGCGTCCGGGATAGGGAAAAAGACAGCGGAGCGCGTTATCCTTGAGCTCAAAGGCAAGCTTAATTTCGGCGATTCGAGCCGGACGCTCTCGCTCATGGAGGGGGATATCGACCTCGAAGAAACGCTTGTCGGTCTTGGCTTTACGAAGCAACAGGCGAAGGCGACCGTCTCGCGCATTGATCCGAACATAAAAGGATTCAACGAACGGCTTAAGGAGGCACTAAAGAAAAAATGACCAATATTCAATTTACGAATTTACAAATCAGGTTTTAATTTTCAATTTTAGAAATTAAGTACATTGATGAGTAAATTTGGAAATTTGTAAATTATGATTTTTGTACTCAAAAACTGGTATCACTACTGCCTCGCCTGGTTCGGCGACATATGGTATGGCGACCCGTCGGAGACGATGCGGGTCATCGGCATCACGGGCACCAAGGGCAAGACGACTACCGTTGAGCTACTCACTTCTATTCTTGAAGCCGCGGGCGAGAAGGTCGCCCTTGTCTCCTCGGTACACATTAAGGTGGGCCGCACCTTAGACAGGAACCTCACCGGCAACAGTATGCCCGGGCGGCTTTTCCTGCAGTCTTTCCTTGCGCGGGCGAAAAAGGCCGGCTGTACAACGGTCGTCCTCGAAGTAACGAGTCAGGGGATTGTGCAGCACCGGCACGAGTTCATCGATTTTGATATGGCTGCATTTACCGGCATCCACCCTGAACACATTGAAAGTCATGGTTCCTTTGAAAATTATAAGAACGCGAAAAAGCGCCTCTTCACCGATGTGGCCGCCAAATCGGTGAAAAAGAACAAGATTTTTTTCGTGAATGAAGTGAGCGAGTATGCGGATGAGTTCGCCTCGGCTGCCGGAAGCGAGCGGGTGGTTCGCTATGGTCGGCAGGGCTTTATTAACCGATATCTGGGAGGCGATCGGATGCGCATCGGCAACTGGTTTGAAAGCGATTTTAACCTTGAAAACGCGGCGCTTGTCACAGAGATCGCCGGGGCGTGCGGAGTTAATTGGGCGGTTATTGAGGCCGGGCTCAAGGCATTTCGCGGCGTTCCAGGCAGAATGGAAATCATCGCGACCGATCATCCAGCAATGGCAAAGATAAAAAAGAAGTTTTCGGTCATCATCGATTACGCGCATACGCCCGAGTCCCTTGAGGGCCTGTACCGCTATATTAGGAGTCGCCTGGCGGCAAAGACGGGTGGGCGGATGATCTGCGTGCTCGGGAGCGCTGGAGGCGGTAGGGATAAGTGGAAGCGGCCCGAGATGGGGAAGGCGGCCGATCTATTCTGCGATGAAATCGTGCTCACTGATGAAGATCCGTATGACGAAGATCCGATGATGATCATGAAGGACATCGCCACCGGCATCGCAGTCAAGCCGTACCGGCTTATCGCGGGGAGGCGGGCGGCCATCAGGAGGGCGATGGAGCTCGCGGAGACCGGCGACGCGATCGTCATTTCGGGAAAGGGGAGTGAGTTGTGGCTGCATCAAGAGGACGGCAAGAAGATCCCCTGGAGCGAGCGCAAGATTGTTGAAGAGTGTTTAACTGAATTAGGACTGCAGTAAAACTTTTAACTTTATACTCTAAACTTTTAACTTTTTCGATGCGACTTACCTTTCTTGGCGGCGCGGGGCAGGTGACTGGGTCTAACTATCTCTTAGAGTTTGCTGATACCTCGTTGCCGGGTGGCACGCGCCGTATCCTTATCGATTGTGGTCTTCACCAAGGAAGTCATTTTTGCGAGAAGCATAACTACGAACCCTTCTCATTCGACCCGAAGAGTATTTCAGAGGTATTCGTCACCCATGCCCACATCGATCACACGGGCCGGCTGCCCAAGCTTGTCCGCAACGGTTTCTTGGGCGCCGTCTATTCAACCCCTCCGACACGTGACTTCGCCGAGCTCCTCCTTCTAGACTCTGGGCACATCCTCAAACAAGAGGCGGAGCGCGAGCAGCTGCCGCCGATTTATGATGATAGCGATGTCGCCGGCCTGATGAGCCAGTGGGAGGGGGTTCCGTATCACAAGGAGATCAAGCTTGGGCCATTCGGCACTGGCGCGATCGTTACCCTCTTTAGCGCTGGCCACATCCTTGGTTCCTCATCGGTGCTTATCGAGGCAGAAGGCAAGCGCATCTTGTTCTCAGGGGACCTTGGTAATAGCCCATCACCACTCATTGGCCCTGCGGAAGCTCCGGAGCGCGTTGATTACTGCGTGATGGAGGCGACCTATGGTGACCGCTTCCATGAGGACCTCACTGAGCGCAAACATCTGCTTCAGAACGTTATTACTGAGACGATGCATAACAAGGGAACGCTCGTTATCCCAGTTTTCGCCCTTGAGCGCACCCAGGTGCTCCTACTTGAGATCAAAGATATGATCGAGAAGAAAAAGATTCCGCGTGTGCCGATCTTCCTCGACAGCCCGCTCGCCATTCAGCTCACAACGGTTTACAACCGCTACCGCGAGTATTTCAAACAAGACGTTCTCTCCCGCTTTACCTCGCGCGAGGCGATATTCGACTTCCCTGGTTTACGTATGACCCCGACCACGGAAGATTCCAAGTCCATCAATACTTCCGCAGGCCCGAAGATCGTCATCGCCGGCTCCGGCATGAGCCAGGGCGGGCGCATTCTTCACCATGAAAAACGCTACTTACCCGACTCGCGCTCAACACTCCTTATTTTCGGCTATCAGGCGGTGGGTTCGCTCGGCCGCCGCATTCTAGACGGCGCATCAACGGTGCGCATTATGGGAGAAGACGTCCCGGTGCACGCCCACATCAAGGCGATCGGTGCCTACTCGGCCCATGCTGACCAGCGGCAGCTCCTTGAGTGGCTCGCCCAGTTCAAAGGTTCGGTGAAAAAAGTGTTTTTAGTACACGCGGAGCCCGATTCGGCTAAGGCGATGCATGCCAAGATAGCTGATCAGTTCGGCCTTAATGCTATCGCTCCGGCGGAAAAGGACTCGGTTGAGCTATAGGCAGTCTTTTTTACGAATTGTCTTTTTACAAGATTACGCATCATTGCGTGTGGTATAATTATTAATATTGAAACTATTATGCCCGGTGAGAAGAACTTCGATCGGTCGCGGGGATAGATGATTTTCTACCAGTGAGAGCAGTCGCGCAATCAACGATTTCCGAAACATATAACAAGCCGAATTAAAAATAATCGAAGTTACTCTACCAGGTATGCCGACTATAAAACGCGCTAACGCGACTCTCAACAAGAATATCCAGAAGGTAGGCCCGCGCTATCATCTTAAATACAAAGTGTGCGTTTCTGGCGCCGCCGAGACGGGCCACTGCTCCCCGGGAACTGCTGAGAAGGCAGAGGAGGTCGGCCGGCAAATAGCTCGGGCGGGCATGGTGCTTGTTACCGGAGCGACCATTGGCGTACCGTATTGGGCTGCCAAGGGAGCGAAGGAGGCGGGCGGCATGGTCATCGGTCTTTCACCGGCGAGCTCTGAAATCTCTCACATCAAGACCTATCACTTGCCGACCGACTATCACGATCTCATCATCTATACCGGCTTTGAGTACTCCGGGCGCAATCTAATGCTCACGCGCGCCTCTGACGCGGTCATTACTATTTGTGGGCGCACGGGCACCCTTAACGAGTTTACGATTGCGTTCGAGGATAAGAAGGCCAACGGTGTGCTTGAGGGGACGGGAGGCGCCGCCGACATGATCCGCGATATTCTAACCAAAGCAAAGCGTGGCTTCGGCAAGACGGTTTTCAGCCATGATCCGAAGGAGCTCGTACAGAAGGTCATCCAGCTCATTGAGGGGGCTGAACATCTCGCTCACTCAAAGGCCGTCTATCGTCCGAACCGTCGGGATACCGGATAATTATTATGGCGAATAAAGGAAAGAAAATAGTTGCTGCGGCGCATAAGCGCAAGAAAAAGGCGACCCTCAAGGCGAAGGCGGCGCAAAAGGTGCAAGGAAAGCCGATCGGCGTCGTTACTCACTTTTATACCAAGATTAAGGTGGCGATTGTGAAGTTCAAAAAGCCGGTCATCGTCGGGACGATGATAGCGGTGCGCGGGCACAAGACCGATTTTGAGCACAAAATCATCTCCATGCAGTTTGACCACGCGGCGATTAAGAAAGCCCCGAAAGGGAAGGAGGTTGGTATGAAGGTTGGCAAGCGGGTGCGGGAAGGGGACGAGATATTCGAGGCCTAGGAGTAACTATTAACCCTTAACTCTAAACGATTAACAAGGTGACTCCCGTCAAAAGTTAATTGTCTAAAGTTTAAAGTTATCAATCATGACCATTCCATACGAAGTCTTCGGCCAGCTCCTCCTTGCCGTTGTTTTGGGCTCGATCATTGGCTTGGAGCGGCGTCTGGCCCACAAGAGTGCTGGCATGCGCACGTTCGCGATGGTCTCTCTCGGGGCGGCGCTTTTTATGATCATTTCCGGCCTTATGTACGCCCAGTCAGGCAGCGCTTCAGGCTTTGACCCGAGCAGAATCGCGAGCCAGATCATCGTCGGCATCGGTTTCCTCGCCGGCGGCATGATTATTTTCCGCGACAAACATGTGGAGGGACTAACGACGAGCGCGGGTCTCTGGGTAGCAGGAGGCATCGGCATGGCGGTGGGGCTTGGCTTTTACTCGATCGCTGTTTTCACTGCCGTTTTGATTCTGATTGTCTTCGAATTTTTCAACGCGATGGAAAAGACTCTCGTTGACGGCATCGCTCACCGGCGCGGTCACGAAGATCATCATCATGAAGAAGGGCGGTAAGGGAACGCTCCTTGCTGTTGGGCTCCTTGCTGGTGGCATCATCGGCGCCGGAGTATTCTCCCTGCCGTTCGCGTTTGCCAGTGCCGGTCTTATCACCGGATTTTTTTATCTCGCTATCGCCACGGGCGTGTACGTCCTGCTTCACCTGATCTATGCCGACGTGCTCATCCAAACCCCGGGTGAGCATCGTTTTGTCGGGCTATCGCGCCAATATCTGGGCCGGGGAGCGGGCGCGTTCGCAGTGCTCCTTGGCGTCGCGCAGATGGTGTTTGTCCTTACCATCTACCTTGTTCTTTCAAAAAGCTTCATCGCGCTCATCACTCCCGTTGGCAATGCGCAGCAACATATCTTTATCTTCTGGCTTCTCGGCTCCGCGGCGATATTTCTCAAATTAAAACGTCTCGCCCTCTCGGAGCTGCTAGTCACCATCAGTGTCGTCGGCATCATCGCGCTCATCTTTATCCTCGGCATTTTCCATGGTGATAGAATTGCCGCCACTCCGCTTCTTGCCAGTCCGCGCTACTGGCTTGTGCCGCTTCCGGCAATCCTATTCGCGCTTTCCGGCCGTGTGGTTATTCCGACCGTCGTCCGCTTCCTGCGCGGACAGAACAACGGCGAAGATAAGCGGCGACAGATCTTTAAGGTAATCGCTTGGGGAACGTTCATCCCGGCGCTGGTCTACGGGCTCTTTGTGCTAGGAACCATCGGTCTTTCCGGCGGCGTCAGCGAAGACGCCGTCTCCGGACTGGTCGGCCAGCTCTCGCCAGCGCTCCTGGCGGTTATCGGCGCGCTTGGGCTCCTCTCGCTCTGGAGTTCATATATTCTGGTCGGGCTCGATGTCTACGAGACGTTGAAGTTCGATCTCAATATGGGAGTGATTCGCCGTCTTCTGATCGTCGTGGTGGCACCGCTAATCCTCTACGCTTGCGGGTTCACCAGCTTCCTCACCCTCGTGAGCTTTGTCGGCGGTATCTTCCTTGTTTTTGAGGGATTGTTCATCATCGCGATATATCGTCGACTGCATAAGTTGAACAGCCTCTTTCGCGGTCCGCACGCCCTGATGGTGACTCTTGCCATCATGGCTCTCCTCGTCGCCTTTGCCGCAGTCATTATGGGGAGGTAGTGCCCGGGGTGGGGAAGCAGTGAAGGTAGTTGTACATTATAATTGATGCATCAATTATAATGTACCGTCGGATTATGAGCGGGGTAAACAGGAAATGAATATCTCAAAATATCTTTGGTACCTCCTTATCCTCACTATTCCTTTCGGGGTCCGGTTTTTGATCTCTGGCCCAGCGCCTTTTAGTGAGTATGCAAGTATTTTTCTGTACGCGAGTGACGTCGCGCTTATTCTTTTCACGCTGAGCGCCCTGCCGATACTTATCGGCGATGCGCGCGGTCTCAGGTCGCGGGGGAGCTTGATTGGCTTTCTCGCCTTCGCGCTCATCTCCGTCTTTGTATCAAGCCATGTCGGGCTTAGCTTGGTCGCGTTGGCGCGATTGTTCTTGCTCGCGGTCGCAGCGGTTGGAGCGCGCAAACTTCTCGGTGATAACCGGGTGGTCATTGCCACCTGCCTTCTGATTGGCTTTCTCGCCTTCGCTCAGGCGATGGTGGCGATTATGCAGTTTACGGCGCAAGGAGCGGTTGGCCTCGGCCTCATCAGTGAGTCACCAATTAGTGTCTTCGACCCGGGGACAGCGAAGATAACCGTCGAGGGGGCGAGGCTCATTAGGGCGTACGGAACGATGCCGGATCCAAACGTACTCGCCGCTTTTTTACTCGTTGGTCTTTGTGCGCTCGGGTACCTATTTCTCAAGGCTGACAAGGGTCTCTATCTCGACGCGTTCAATCAGAACCAAAGCGTCTCGGTCAATTTTAGACGCTATCTCACGAGCGGGCTGCTCTATAGCCGCATCGTTATTGCGGCGGCGATGTTCGTTGTCGCCATGGGTCTCTTATTCACGTTCTCCCGCTCAGGATGGGCCGCTACGGCGCTTGTGATGCTCGTCCTTCTCATCATGGAGATGCGGCGGTCTCTGCGTTCTGCGGGACGATTTTTCGCTCTTTTAACCATAATGGCGGGGGCGCTTTATTACTTCTTCTCGCCTCTTATTATCGCCCGGGCGAGCCTATCGGCAGATGAGCCCTCAGTCTCGTATCGGGTCGCTTATGGCGAGATTGGTCTTGAGATGATAGGCGAGCATCCGCTTTTGGGAGTGGGTATCGGCAATCAGGTGCAGGCGGCGATAAGCGAGGGAAGATATGAGGCGCACGGGATGACAAAGGGATGGGAGCACCAGCCGGTCCACAACCTCTATCTGCTCGTTGCGAGCGAGATTGGCGTCATCGGCGCATTGAGTTTTATCGCCTTTTTGGCTATCGTGATGTGGTGGCTGGTCCGTCAGCGGGGGAGTAGTGAGGCGAGCTTCGCCTTCGCGCTTCTTCTCGGACTTTTGGCCTTCGGGATGTTCGATCACTTCCTGTGGGATCTTCAGCCAGGAAGATTGATGTTATGGCTTGCGATAGCAGTAGCTATCGCTAACGGACAACAAGCAATCAACAACGGGACTAAGTGATATCTTCCGCATTCTTGTTGTTAATTGTAGGTTAATAGTTGTGAGTTAGGTATTCCGCCCTTGTCGTTTAATGGATAGGACGCAGGATTCCGAATCCTGCAATTGTGGTTCGATTCCACACGAGGGCACCAAAACACAAGACCGGCCACTAGGCCGGTCTTGTGTTTTGGTGCGTTTATTGTACCAAGCTCGCACCTATTTCCAAAACCGATGACTTCGCACGCTCCGCGTGCGTGGTGGCTTGAAACTGCCCTGTACGCTCGGATAAAGCCCCACGCACTGCCCGAATACTTGGAGGGCAGGCGGAGTGCAAATGCAATTCGGACTCGTTTTTGCGAATCTATTTTGCGGGAGGAAGGGTTTGCAAAAACGAGTCTGATTTTTTGAGAGGGCGGGATTCGGGTTTCCGCCGCGCAGGAGGGTGCGGGAGGAATGCGCGGCGGTTCGGGTTTTGGTTTGCGGAGTTAGCTAAGGCTTCCTTAAATTTATTTTAACGTTTGGCCAAGGCGTAAAATGCGATCCCAATTAAGACGAAGAGGAGTCCGAGCACCAACGCAAGGCCAGAAAAAGCATATGAAATTATTCCGAGGTTTAAGGCCGTCGTAAGTGTTGTCGCTGTTATCCAAATATCTCGTGTGGTGTTTGCAACCATTACCGGCTTGCCGTCTTCACCTACGACCGCGGAGCCGTTTGAATCAAGTTTTGTAATTTGGCGGGGCATCTCTGCAAATGTTTTCCCACCTGTCATGCTAAGTGTGTGTTTACGGATAATGTCAGCTTGTGCTTTGAGGGTAAATGGTCCCTGTACCAAAATTCCTGGGATAGAAGCATCGTCTGGTGTAGTAATATTCTCTTTTGCGACTTGCTGGGAGATAAAAATAGCTCCCCATAGACCACCACAAACCAAAAGAACCCCTAAAATAGTAATCAATATTGAAGAAGTTTTTAATAATTTTTGCACAGTGGTTGATTAGCTAAAGTTTATCAGAAAATTGTACATTCCCATACCACAAAGCCCCTGAAGCGTTCCGGTTTTCGGAGTGCCCAAATCTATAATTTCTTCTCCTGTCTGAGGCAAAATTTTCTGATAGCCGATTGATCTAATGACCAATGATGCCGAGCAGTCGTATGTACCGTTTGTTCTGACAAGCAATTTTGTCGGAATGTTGGCTTGTGCCGTAGATACCTTTGGGGAATATCCGCCACGAGCGTTTATGGTGACATACTGAATACCATCTCGTATTTCAACATTTTGTTTGGATTGAGCACCGGTCGAGTCGGAGTTATTTTTTGACTGTCCAATAAGCACAATGCCGATACCTATGATAAGTGCGATGGTGATGATAATTGAAGTAATTTTATTCATAAATTAATTATATATTAAATAGCGGATTAATGATTCCGAGCCCGGCAAGTCCGGCGAGAAGTGCAAACAGGCCAAGACCAATGACAACTATTCCTGCTGATTTAAAGAACAAGGGGGCATGCTTTCCGTGAGCAAATGAAGCTGACCCAAACGAAAGAAGTACAAGTATCGGAAGTGTACCGAGAGCAAAGGCAAACATGATAAGAAGCCCAGACATAAATGATCCGCTTCCTAGTGCGGAAACTTGCATTGATTGTGTAAATCCGCACGGCAAGAAAAATGTAGCGAAGCCGATAATGAGCGGTGTGAAATTTTTATGCTCGATCTTCCTGAAGAAATTAAAAATCCCCGAAGGCAATGCAATTTTATTTTTAGCAAACACCCCAACCAAATTTAAACCGAGGAGTAGCATTACAATAGAAGCCAAAAGTCCAAGGATTGCCGTAAAGGTGAAATTGATACCAATAGCACTTCCGACCGCACCAAGAACTCCGCCTAATACCGCGAAACTAACCAATCTTCCTGAATGAAAAAGTATGAACGTTTTGGTATCACTCACATTGTCCCGCGATACTTTTGCCGAAAGGGATAAAACCAAACCGCCGACTATTGCAAGGCAACTTGAAACCGAAGCGATGAGACCGATAATAAAACTTGTAACCGGAGTCGTTTGTCCGCCAATACCAAGATTTAAAATTCCTGATTTTTGTAAAAGAAAGAATAAAGCGAGAAACACGAGTCCGATCGGTATGGCTTTCCAAATAACATCACTGTTTTGTTTTTCTGTGGCAGACTTTTCTACCGACAACTTATATCCGTTCGCTTTAATTTTTTCTGTCAGGATTTGAGCTAATGTCTCGGGGTCTTTATCGCTGTCGGTCTCAATTTCAACAGTCTCTCGTTTTAAGTTAACCCGAACATTTTTTATGAAATTCTGCTCGTTCAAAGCGTCTTCAATGAAGATTTTGCATGAGGCGCAATGGGTACCAGAAGCGTGGAATGTGTATGTTTTTATATTCATAATTTCTTACTTTTTATTCGTAATGAGTTCGATACAACGGACACGCTGGACATTGCCATGGCGAAACCAGCAAAAACAGGATTGAGAAGCCATCCAAACACTGGATACAAAGCCCCAGCCGCAAGCGGAATACCCACGATGTTATAGATGAATGCCCAGAATAGATTCTGCTTGATGCCACGCATAGTGATTTTGGAAAGCTTGATTGCTTTTACTAACTTTGAAATATCTCCACCAAGAAGCGTAATACCGGCCGATTCTATCGCCACATCCGTGCCGGTTCCCATGGCGATGCCTACGTCTGCCTGTGCGAGTGCTGGAGCGTCATTTACCCCGTCACCGGCCATTGCAACCACTCGACCTTGTGACTGAAGCTCTTTTATTTTTTCCAACTTATCTTGTGGCAGAACATGGGCGACAACGTCATCGATACCGACAAGCGATCCTATGTACTTGGCGGCTCTTTCGTCGTCGCCGGTGAGCATGACCACTTTGATTCCAAGAGCATGGAGATTTTTTACTGCTTCGACTGACTCGGCTTTTATCTCATCGGCAACCATGACAAAACCGAGAACCTTTTCTTTGGTAGCAAGAATGACTGGTGTTTTACCTTGGGAAGTAAACACGTTAAGTTTTGCTATATCAAAGGAAACTTTAAGATCGCTGATGAGCTTTGCGTTGCCGACAAAGTATTCCGTGCCGTTAATTGTTCCCTTGAGTCCTTTGCCTTGTATTCCTTCAAAGTCTGAAGCTTCGGAGACAAGAATGTTCTTTTCCCGTGCATAGTTCACGATCGCATGGGCAATCGGATGTTCAGATTTCTTTTCAAGTGACGCCATAATCGATACGAGTTCATCGTCTTTTTGATTTGAAATATTCTGAATATCGACGAGCGTCGGCTTGCCACGGGTTAATGTGCCTGTTTTATCTACCACAACAGTATTTACCTTGTGTAGTTTTTCAAGAGTGGCGGCATCTTTGATAAGAATACCTTCTTTGGCTCCTTTACCGACGCCGACTATAATCGCCGTCGGAGTAGCAAGGCCGAGAGCGCAAGGACACGCAATGACCAGAATGCCCACAAATGAGACAAGACCGGATGAGAGAGCTTGGGAGAAACCTAGATATTGCGAGCCGACAATGAGCCATGCGCCAAGGGAAAGAAAAGCGATCACCAGAACGATGGGCACAAAGACTGACGAAATTTTGTCAGCGAGAGCCTGTATCGGAGCCTTACTTCCTTGAGCGTCTTCGACCATCTTGATGATCTGAGCGAGCAGTGTTTCCGACCCAACTTTCGTTGCTTTGAATGTAAACGATCCGCTGGTGTTGATTGTTCCGGATACAACACTGTCTCCAATCTTTTTCTGCGCTGGCATCGGCTCGCCTGTGACCATAGATTCATCAACAAAAGAACTGCCGTCAGTTATCACGCCGTCAACAGGAATCTTTGCTCCTGGCTTTACGATGATCAGGTCACCGTGCTTGACGTCATTTACTGAAATCTCTACCTCTTTTCCGTCGCGGATTACCAGAGCAGTTTTAGCTTGCAGGTTGAGAAGTTTTTCTATGGCATCGCCAGTTTTAATCTTTGAACGAGCTTCCAAATATTTACCGAGAGCTATAAAGGTAATAACCACGATCGTGACATCGTAGTATTGATAATCGACGTTTATAAAAGGCCGGAGCGTTTCCTCAAAAGCGGTAACAGCAAAGCTGTACAAAAAGGCGGCAACGGTTCCAATACCGATCAGTGTATCCATGTTTGCCTTGCCGTAGCGGAGGAAGCGATAAAAACCGAGAAGGTACGGCTTGCCAACAACAAAGAGTGTGTAGGTCGCAAATAGTGGCAAGAGATGGTGGAAAAATTCTTTGATCGTGTAGCTCATCTCTGCTACGATCCCGTATTGGGCGAATATATCCCAGCCCATGACAAAGGCGGCAATAACGGCAAGTGGAATGGCGGAAAGCACCTCTGCTCTCATATCGGCGACTTCAGCAAGTTTTTCTTTTTTTGACTGATTAAGCCCAAGGTGGGCGGCATGCTCATCTGCCGACATTCCCATTTCCTCGGCAGTAGAAGGAACCTTCAGTGAATAGCCGAGCGGCTCGATATGCTTGGATAGATCGTGAGGATTTGTCTTGGAAGGATCAAAAGAAACCTTGGCTTTTTCTGTGCCATAGTTAACCTCCGCAGATTGCACTCCCTCGACTTTCTTAAGGGTCTTCTCAATGACAGAGGAGCACGAAGCGCAGTGCATTCCTTTTACTTTGTAGGTTTGTGTATGCATATTTTATTTTCTCTTTAGCTTATAAACTTTGATAATTTCTTCTTTGGCTTTCTTTGTTTGACCAGATTGCATCTGATGATGCACACAATGATCAAGGTGATTTTCAAGAAGTATATCTTCGACGTTAGACAGCCCTTGTTTTACTGCTGATGTTTGAGTAATTACGTCGATACAGTAGGTATCATTCTTAACCATCTTTTGAAGTCCTCGAACTTGACCCTCCAGAAGTTTGAGACGACGAGCTACTTTTCCCTTACTTTTTTCATCCATGTATTTCATATAAAGGAATTATATACCCCCTAGGGGGTATATGTCAACTCCGCAAACCAAAACCCGAACCGCCGCGCATTCCTCCCGCACCCTCCTGCGCGGCGGAAACCCGAATCCCGCCCTCTCAAAAAATCAGTCTCGTTTTTGCAAACCCTTCCTCCCGCAAAATAGATTCGCAAAAACGAGTCCGAATTGCATTTGCACTCCGCCTGCCCTCCAAGTATTCGGGCAGTGCGTGGGGCTTTATCCGAGCGTACAGGGCAGTTTCAAGCCACCACGCACGCGGAGCGTGCGAAGTCATCGGTTTTGGAAATAGGTGCGAGCTTGGTACAATAAACGCACCATTAGCTGTTTATAAAAACTTAAAGGGCGCCCGTTACGCGACCCAGTAAGTCGCATGGCGCCCCACGCTGTTGATGTTATTTGGGCGGTTTCGGCGCCCACGAGGGAATCGAGCCAGAGGCTCAGGCGGTCTTGATGGACCGGATGGAGACGATCAGCCCTTCGGCGACCAGCTTGTAGTAGGTCGCGCCGACGCCTCCCAGGGAGGGCTTGCCCGGTCCGTCCGCGATCAGGCCGTGGATGCGCTGAATGTCGGCCGACTTAGGCCCATAGTTGGGCCGAGCGTTCCTCCTGACGAACTCCTTGAGTTCGCCTCGCTTGAAGGAGCTCGCGTGCGTCCGGGGCTCCGGCTTGGGGCTGAACCGCTCGAGGACTTCCTCCGGCGGTGCGTACGCCTTCTCGCCTCTAATCGGGTTGCGAACCAGGGCATTCAGGAGTGCGGTTTCGAGTACCGACATTGCCTGATCCCAGACGACGATCCTGGGCTTATCGGAGCCGATGCCGAGAGAGCGCTGGAACTCTTCCGCCGCCTGGTGGCTGTAGGGCTGGGCGAAGAGGACGAGTGCCATCTGCGGCAGACGTGAGCCCCTCAGCTTCGGCGGCTCTCGTGCCGCCTGGACACGCGGGTGAGCAGCGAGGGCCTTGGGGAGCGGGTTCTTGCAGACCACGATGACGAGACGCTTGTCCTTCTTCCACAGGGCGCCTTGCAGCTGCCCCGTCAGATTGGTCAGATCCATGGGTCGGATTCTCCGAGGGTGGGGACTCTATCAGGGCATTTTTACTATACTCCACGGTAAATAAAATAAGAAGCATGGCAGGAAACTCAAAGGCCGCCATGACTCGGTCTCGAGTGCGGGGCGGCCACGCGGGTTTCGTTTGTTTCTCGGCGGTCATGGTCTGCGCCGAACTGGTTAGCTCTTGGGTAGCTCGCGCTTTGCCCTCATCGCTTCCGAGTACTCGGCGAGCGTTCCTCGCCGGGTGCGCAGCATTTCCGCCATCGATACCAATCCCTTTTCCGGGGTCGCCGGCTGTTCGGCCGGTTCACTACTGGCGATTTGGGCGGCGATCGCCTCAACTACATCAGTGACCCGCTCGGCGCTGCCGAGCACCGGGATTTTGTGTTCAGTTTCAGCAATCCAACGCTCGAGCGTGTCGAGGTTATCCTTTCGGAACGGTTTGACGAAGATGATGACGCTGAACTTGAGAGGCGCCAACCCGGTCGGGACTTGCCAAGTGATGGTAAGTCGCGGATGCGGCGAGATCGGTCGGGTTCCCCGGGTGACCAGGAGAACCTTGCGATCCGGGCTGGCAAGCTTGAGACGCAAGACGTCGCGCAGCTCGTGAAGGTTCATCGCGGCCTCCTTTGAAGGCGTTTACCGGTTTACCCGCCCCTTTAGCGGGAACATTCGGACAGGCTCACCATAGCCCCGGCTCGTGCTTTTTTACAAGCTTAAGAAGAAGTCTTATGATAAGGGCATGAAGTTTGAATTTGCGGACATACTTACCTCGGATGGGGTTGATTTACAGGGGGTCTTTGCCGGGCCAGCTAAGACTAAGAAGGCTTTGATTTTTGTTCACGGGTTGACGAGCTCCTTTTATAGCAACATTCCTCGGCTTACTGCTATTGCCGGTGAGTGCGAGAAGAACGGTATCGCCTTTTATGCTTTCAACAATCGGGGGCACGACGAGGTAAGTCGCATTTCGAAAAAGAACGGAAAGTCGGCTCTGGCGGGCGGGTGGTTCGAGAGCTTCACTGAGAGCGTCGCCGACATTCGCGCGATGGTGAGCATAGCTTATAAGCGGGGAGCGAAGGAGGTCTATCTCGCTGGGCACAGCACCGGAGCGAACAAGGCGGTCTATTATATGGCGAAGACGAACGATCGTCGGGTAAGGGGTGTCGCGCTAGTTGGGGCGCTGAGTGACGTCTTGGCCTTTAAGCTCGAGCTCAAGGGGAAATTCAATGCGACCTTGAAGCGGGCGCAGGTGATGTATAAGAAGAACAAGAAGGCGATCTATCCGCCGGAGCTGATGGGCGGGCAGCTGATGAGCGCAGAGCGGATGATGAGCCTGATGACACCCGGGGGAACGGAAGATGTGTTTCCGTATCATGGCCTCGGCGGCAAGTGGACGCACCTGCAGAAGATTCAGAGGCCAATGCTGCTCGTGATTGGCGCAAATGACCAGCATCTCGACCGGCCGGTGAAAAAGTATGTCGGCGCCTTCCTGCGTGAGAACCGGAGCAAGGATTTTAAAGCAGTCGTAATAGCTGGCGCCCGCCACGGTTTCACGAAGCATGTGGGTGTATTAGGAAAGACCCTCGCGGGGTGGGTGGAAAAGGTATAGTAAAACTATGGAAAATCAATTCGAAAGAGGCCCGGAAAAGATTCCGACGAAAGCCGAGGTTATGGAGGTTATTGGGCGTTATGCGGAAAATGCCACGCTCGTGCGGGAGCTTTCTGACGAAAAAGGGCTCTATTTGTTCGAAGCAAGAGTTGAGGGGGAGAAGTCCGGCGAGGCTGTTCAGTATGAATATATGCGGAAAGGAACGTTCCCAAATGGGAACGCGTCTTTAAGTCCAGGTATCTATCGAGTTGATTATGAGGGTGGAGACGCTGTCGGCGGAACCAATGTTGCAGCGTTTGATGAGCAAACAGGTCAGTGGAAGGAGGCTGAGTAGAGTCTTATGGAAAACATGGAAAATAAAAACGAGCTGTTCTCGCGCCTACAAATTTTAGAAGAAGAGCTTTTGAATTCAGAAGTAAGAGCCTCAAAGGAGAGGCTTAACGAGCTCATCGCCGATGAGTTTGTAGAGTTCGGGACTTCGGGCAAGCAGTACGATAAGCAAATGGTACTTAAAGATCTCCCGAGCGAGAAAGGGAGTTATCTCGTCACCGCTTCTGATTTTGCTTTCAATGAGATCGAGCCGGGGTTGGTTGAAATAACGTATCAGAGTGTCCTAATTCATTGCGGAATGGATACTTGGCAGAGGGGAGCGAAACCCGCTCAGCTCGTGTCTCAAAATGGAAGCTCATGGGCGATAAGTGGCAGATGGTATTTCACCGAGGAACAAGGATTAGTGAATAAGTTCAACAAGCCGTTGGAAATTCTTTATGACTTAAAACATAAAACACCCTCGCGGGTGTTTTATGTTTCTTGCTACCAATCCAACGTTCCTCCAACCTTATACTCAGTAACGCGAGTTTCGAAGAAGTTCTTCTCTTTACTCAGGTCAACCGCCTCACTCATCCACGGGAACGGATTTTCGTGATTGTACTGGAGGGGGAGTCCTATAGACGCTAGGCGGCGGTCGGCGATGTATTCGATATAACCCTTGAAGCCCTCGGAGTTCATACCGAAGATGCCCTTCGGGAAGACACTCTGGGCGAAGGTGTACTCAAGCACGACGGCGCGCTTTACGAGGTCGACAAGGTGCGCCTGGAACTCCGGCGTCCAGATCTCCGGCTGCTCTACCTTAATCGTGTTGATGAGGTTGATACCGAAGTTGAGGTGCTGGCTCTCGTCGCGCATGATGTACTGAATCTGCTCGGCGGCACCGACCATCTTGTTCTGGCGCTGGAAGCCGAACATAACGGCAAACGAGGAGTAGAAGAAGATGCCCTCCATGATAAGGCTGAAGACGGCGATGTTTTCGACGAACTTCTGGTCGGCCTCAAGGGTGCCGGTCTTAAAGTTCGGGTCGAAGATGCCCTCGTTAAACGACAAAATGAAGTTGTCTTTGTTGTATATCGACTCCACCTCGCGGTACATATTAAAGATTTCTCCCTCATCGAGGCCAAGGCTCTCGACGATGTACTGGTACGCGTGCGTGTGGATCGCCTCCTCATATCCCTGGCGGAGGAGGTACATACGGCACTCCGGAGAGGTGATGTGCTTATAGGCGGCGAGGACGATGTTGTTGGCGGCGATTGAGTCGGCGGTGGTGAAGAAGCCCAAGACTACCTTAAGGGCGGTGCGCTCGTCATCAGACAGAACATCCTTGCTCTTCCACTGCTCCACGTCCTTCTGCATGCCGATTTCGGTCGGGAGCCAGTGGTTCGCGTTGCCGGTGTTGTACGCCTCCCAGGCGAACGAGTGCTTCATCGGGTAGAGCTGGATAACATCGGCATCCTCGCCGTTAATAATACGGCGCTTGTTGATGTCTACCTTCTTGTCGCTCTTCTGAATCGGCATACTGTTTTAATTTCTAATTACTAATATCTAATTTCTAAACTGCGTGGAGTCGTCTTTGTCGGTTGCCCTATGTTACACGCTAGATGTTACGAGCTACACGATCACGACCTTACTGGCAGCCTTCGCAGATTGCGTCTTCACCGAGGTCGTTCTTGAGTATCTTTACGCGCGGAGCAGTCGGGATGGTTACTCGCCCTCCTAAATTTCCTCCGGAAACTTGGGAGGGTAAAGGCGGAGCGATAGGCGTCGGAGCGGAGACGGCGGCTTGGCTGGCTACTGCTACGGTCGCCATTGCTGGAGCAGTCTGGTGCTGTGGAGTCGGGAGCATGTCTTCGACCTTCTTATTCGCGTTGCGGTTGTGGGTCGTGCCGTGAGCTGATGGCGCGACGGTCGACTTCTCAACCTGACTGGCGGCGAGAGTGCGGAGGTAGTAGGTCGTCTTAATGCCCATCTTCCACGCGTACATATATACTTCGCCAAGCTGGGAGCCAGAGGTACCGCGGAAGTAGAGGTTGAGTGACTGCGCCTGGTCTATCCACTTACCACGATAGGCGGCTGCTTTGACGAGCCACTTTGAGTCGATGTCGAACACCTCTTTGTACTTATTGCGAATCTTTTCCGGAATCTGGACGATCTCCGCAATCGAGCCGTCGTAGTACTTGATGGCCGAGAGGGTATCGGCGTTCCACATATTTACCTTTTTGAGGTCCTTCACGAGGTACTCGTTGAGGATGGTGAAGTCGCCGCCCTGGTTGCTCTTTACGTACAGGTTCTTATAGATTGGTTCGATGGTCGGGAGGCAGCCGGCGATGTTACTGATTGTCGCGGTCGGGGCGCACGCCATCGTGTTGCTGTTGCGCATACCCTGTGCCTTCACGAGCGCCTTGAGAGCGTTCCAATCCATCCGGCCCGTGCGGGGGACTTCAATGCGCACGCCACGCTCCGTCTCAAGGAGGTCGAGGGTGTCCATCGGGAAGATGCCGCGGTCCCACTTGCTGCCCTTGTAGGAAGCGTAGGTGCCACGCTCTTTGGCGAGGTTACTCGAGGTCTGAATCGCGTAGTAGCTGATGACCTCCATGCTCTCATCGGCGAAGTCGACGCAGGCGTCAGAGGCGAAGTCGACGTCGAGCTGGTAGAGCGCATCCTGGAAGCCCATGATACCAAGACCAACTGGGCGGTGCTTCATGTTCGAGTTCTTGCCCTCGATGGTCGGGTAGAAGTTGATGTCGATGACGTTGTCGAGCATGCGCATCGCCATAGTTACCGTCTCCTGAACGAGCGTTTTATTGAACTTGCCGTTTTCGACGTGGCGGGCGAGGTTGACCGAGCCGAGGTTGCAGACGGCGGTTTCTTCGGCAGAGGTGTTGAGCGTTATCTCAGTGCAGAGGTTGGAGCAGTGGATGACACCGGCGTGATCCTGCGGGGAGCGGACGTTGGCAGCATCCTTCCAGGTGATCCACGGGTGACCGGTTTCATACAAGGCGGCGAGCATCTTCTTCCAAAGATCTTTCGCCGGAATCTTTTTGGTTAAACGAATTTTGCCTTCAGCGGCGAGCTTTTCATAGGAAATATACTTCTCGTCGAACTTCTTGCCGTAGATGTGGTGGAGCTCCGGAACTTCATCAGGGGAGAAGAGCGTCCAGTCACCACCCTCGGCGACACGCTTCATAAATAAGTCCGGAATCCAGTTCGCCGTATCCATATCGTGCGTGCGGAGGCGGTCGTCACCGGTGTTCTTGCGGAGGTCAAGGTACTGCTCGATGTCGTAGTGCCAGGTTTCGAGATAGGAGACGGCGGCGCCACGGCGGCGGCCGGAGCGGTTAATCGCAGCGGTCGTGTCGTTCATAACCTTGAGGAACGGAACGATACCCTGGCTCTCAACACCAATACCTTTAATATAGGCGCCGGTTGCGCGGAGGTTCGTCCAGTCGGTGCCTAAGCCCCCTGACCACTTACTGAGCTGGGCGTTATCGGAAATGACCTTAAAGATGTGGTCGAGCGAGTCCATTACCGTGTTCAAGTAGCACGAAGAGAGCTGCGGGCTTGAAGTACCGGCGTGGAAGAGGGTTGGGGTCGAGGCGACGTAGCGCAAGCTCGATAACACCTCATAAAACTTGACCGCCCAGTCGTTTTTGTCCTTTTCCGCGATGGCGAGGCCCATAGCAACACGCATCCAGAAGGCTTGCGGGGTCTCTAAAAGCACCTTTTTATCACTAATTTGGAGCAAGTAGCGGTCGGCGATGGTCTGCATACCCAAGTACTCGAAAAGATCGTCGCGTTCCGGCTTGAGCTCCTTGGCGAGGCGCTCCAGATCGAACTCGGCCATCTTCGCGTCGAGCTTCTTCGCGTCGATTCCTTTTTTAATATGTGAGATGAATGTTTCTCGGTACTGCTTGTCGAGATTGTCAAAGTTCACGGCGTCGTCACCGATGACACGCTTATAAATAGTTTTCGCGAGGAGGCGAGCGGCAACTTTTGAATACGCCGGGTCACGTTCGATGAACGCGCGGACGGTGTACATTAATAATTTAAAAATCTCGGCAGTTTTAATTCCTTCGTAGAGTCCGGCTTCACACTGCTTCGTGATTTCGTCGATATCTATTTCTTTTTCATAACTCTTCGCGGCAATAGTGAGTGTCTTCCTGATTTTCTCCGGATTAAATTTTTCCGTCTTGCCGTTTCGCTTCGTAACAAATAACTCTTTCTTTTCAATCTTTTCTAAAATCTCTTCTTTTTTCTGCTCACGGATTTTAGTGTGCTCGTACCGGTACACGATGTACGAACGGGCGACATCAAAGAATCCGGCCTGCATAATAGCGCGCTCAGTGATGTCCTGCACGTCTTCAACGCTCGGCACCTTGCCGTCGAACTTCTTACCAAGCTCGGCGAGTGTCAGATCGGCGATTTCTTTCAATTTTGCGTCCTCAATGCCGCCGCGCACCGCGATGAAAGCCTTCTGGATAGCCGAGCCAATCTTTTTTGGCTCGAACTTCACGATGTCTCCATTTCTCTTTTTGATATTGGTGATGATCATAATTTTTGTGAGATGAAAAACGCCTACCTCGCGTGTCACATCGGAACTTTTCCGATATGAATCGCGAGCAAGGCGGGAGAGCGCACTTGAAACCGTGCGAAGTGTCGACGAGACGGGGATCGCATGTGCGACCTCACTTCACACGAACTGAATTTTTAATTTGCCCCTTCAACTACTCTTAGCTTATGCTAATGCGAAGGAAAATGGAATAGAAAAATCATCAAAAGTTATCCCCAATTTCAAATATTTTGCGATTTTTTTCGGATGTGTTGTCGCAAGGAAAATTTGAGCTCATTTTTTTGTTTCGGCGAGCTCTTATTTTTAAAAGAGCGACAAAAGGGAGCCCCATTTTGAAAATTTTTTCTGTTTTCGGGAAGGGCGAGAGGTTTGGGGTGAGTTATCACCGCCTCTTTCAAAGTTGTCTGCGAGCTATATAATAGAAGGAATGCCTGGTGAGAAGAACTTCCCTGCCTGCCGGCAGGCAGGGATCGGTCGCGGGCACCAGGATTATGTCCGCGAGCAGTGATTAGTGGCCAAGGAAATTTTTGAGAGCATCGCAGCGAGCCGAATTAAAAATAATCGAAGTTACTCTACCGGGTATGAACACATCACAACAACAGCGGGGAAGTTTCGCCTTCTTAGGCCTCATCATTCTCGCCACTATTTTTATTTTTCTTGCGTGGTGGGTTCGTTCGCCGAATTTTCCGCTTCGTCAGCAGAATCCTGAAGGTACGGCCACTGAAGATAAGCTCATTGAGGCTGGCGTGAAGTATCGCATCGAGATAACGGACAAGGGCTTTGTTCCTGGCGTCGTGACCGCCCGCCCGTATGACTCAGTCATTTTTATCAACCGTGACAGTAAGCCGCACTGGCCGGTTTCGGGTGACCTTGATAATAAGCGCGCGTGCGAAGCCTTTGGGCAGGGGAGGGAGCTTGCTGCAGGAGAAGGATACGCGGTCGTCTTTCATGAAGAGGACGAATGCGCATTCCATGACCAGCTCAATGAAGCGTTTTCGGCCGGAACTATTTTTATCCAAAAGAAATAGTTCATGGTCTTTCCTTACCTTCTCGGACGAGCGCTCTACCGGATACATCTTTTTCTCTCCGACTGGTATCTCGGCAGTTTCCGCCTGGTCAGTAAAAAAATGGTAGATGTTTTGGAGTCGCTCGATCGCCGCTGGGCGGTCGCCATCACGTTCCGGAATATTTTCCAGCCGCTCTATCAGGATCATACGTTCACCGGCCGCATCCTCGGTTTTATCTTCCGCACCATTCGTATCGCTATCGGTTCGTGTCTTTATATTGTCGTGATCGCTATTGCTATCATCGTCTACGCGCTCATCGCTATTGCTCCGCTTTATATTCTGTATCTCGGCTTCGGTAAAAAATAATTTATGGCACGCACTTCCCCGGAATATTTCTTTAAATATCAGCGGCTTGTGATGAGCGCCGCAAGTCGTTTTTTTATCCGGCTTGTGACTTACTTTACCTACGCGCTTCTTATTTCGCTCACCATCGTCTCTTTTCTAGCCGAAACCAGACAAGCGACCTCGTTAGGCGTCATTATCACTCTCTTTTTGCTTCATACAGCGGCTCATTTAGGCAGGGCAGAGCGCTCGCTAGCCCGGGCGAGCCTCAAGCGCGCGAATGTGAGGGAGTATATGGAGCCCGCGACCCTTCGCATCCTTGAATCTGCCTTTGATCAGGTCGCTTTCAGCGGGGGAGATGTCGCCCTGCGCCTGCTCTACCTCCTTATCCGCCGGCCGGAGATAAAGCGGGCGCTCCTGCGTATGGATGTCTCCCCGGAGGATATGCTTCTGAAGGTTGAAGACTACATCGGCAAGCAAAAAGGCTATCGGCCTTCAAAAGCGGAGTTACTTACGCTTACGCAGCGCATTGCGGTCGCTGCATTTCTCAAGGCAAAGAGTCACTACGGGCACGCTATCGAGCCGCACGATCTGTTTGCTGCCGTCGGCATTATCGGCAATGACTATGTCGAACGGGTATTCACCCTTTTTGATATCAAGCCGGATGATCTTGAGAGCGCGCTACTCTTCAGCAAGAGCGCTCCAAAAAAGCTTACCGGATTTTTCAGTCGGTCATTTAAGACTCGCCATCGGGCTATGAACCGCTCGTGGAGTGCGCGGCCAACCCCGTTTCTCGATCAGTTTTCAACCGACATCACCGATATGGCGCGTGGCGGCGAGAGTGGCTTCCTCGTCGGGCACTTATCAGAGTACGACCAACTGATTGATATTTTGAGTAAACCGGGGAATCCGAACGCTCTTCTCATCGGCGAGCCGGGGAGTGGCCGAGAGACGCTCATTCATCACCTCGCTTTTCAAATAACGAAAGACCGTGTGCCGAAGCCGCTTTTTGATAAGCGCCTCGTTTCACTTGAGATTGGCAGCCTGTTCGCCGGCGCTGCTGCGGGGGATATCGAGGGGCGCGTGAAGCAGATTATTAATGAGATCGCGGTGAGTAAAAACATCATTCTCTATATCCCGGACATGCACAATCTGGTGAAGACGACGGGAACGGGGACGATGACTGCTGCTGACGTACTTATTCCGGCGATTCGCAGCGGCGCGTTTTCCGTGGTCGGGGCGACCTATCCGCGGGAGTTCAAGCAGCTTATCGAGCCAAATACCGACTTTGTGAGCAGTTTTGAGCCTGTCCACGTGCAAGAGCTCTCGGAGGCGGAGGCGGTTCAGTATCTCGTGTACGCGAGTCTGGTGCTTGAACAGGAGTTTGGCGTGACGACGAGCTTCGGGGCGGTTAAAAAGGCGGTTGCTATCGCAAAGAAGTACTTCCGGGCGAAGCTCTTACCATCAAGTGCCGAGGACCTTCTCAAGGAGGCGCTGGCTGATGCAGCCCAGAATCATCGCGATGTTATCGGGGCGAACGATGTTATCGCTATAGCCGAGCGGAAGATCAATGTTCCGTTGCGTGAGGCGAATAAGGATGAGGCGAAGAACCTTTTAAATCTCGAAGCGACTATTCATCAGAAGTTCGTGGATCAAGATGAGGCGGTGAGTGCCGTGAGCCGCAGCTTGCGTGAATACCGGAGCGGACTCTCACGTAAGGGCGGGCCCATAGCTGTCTTTCTCTTTGTTGGCCCGACTGGTGTCGGTAAGACGGAGCTTTCGAAGATGCTCGCCCAGATCCAGTTTGGCAGCCGCGAGATGATGATCCGCTTCGACATGACTGAGTATCAGGATAAGCAGAGTATCTTCCGTCTTATCGGTTCGCCCGACGGTCAGACGCGTGGCGTGCTCACTGATGCGGTCATCGAAAAGCCCTACTCGCTCATCCTTCTCGATGAGTTTGAGAAGGCGAACCCGGATGTGCTCAACCTCTTCTTGCAGGTATTTGACGACGGTCGGCTCACTGATAATCTTGGCCGGACAGTGCAGTTCGATAATACGATTATCATCGCGACGAGCAATGCTCACTCTCCTTATATAAAAGAGGAGATTGAGAAAGGGACGCCTATTGGGGTGGTGGCTGAAGCGCTCAAGCGGAAGCTTACTGACTTCTTCAAGCCGGAGCTCCTTAATCGTTTCAACGACATCATCGTCTTCAAGAATCTCTCGAAGGAGGATACGAAGGCGATCGCGAAGCTGAATTTAAAAGACCTCTCGACTGCGCTCTCGGCGGCGCAGGCGATAGACCTCGTGTTCGAGGAAAGTGCTATTGCCGCTGTTGCTGAGCTTGGCTATGACCCGGTGTTTGGTGCTCGTCCGCTGCGCAACGTCATCTCGCAGAAGCTCCGGAGTGTCCTCGCTGAGCTCATCTTGAAGGGGGAGATTAAGAAGGGAGACTCACTTCTTTGTACGTATGACGGCACGAGCTTCGTCTTTAAGAAGGGTGATCAGTAAAAAGTAATCGAGTAATCGGTAAAGGGGCCCTCCGGGCGTAGCTTCTTTATTTTTTACCCTTTAGTAGATTATTACTTGTCTCCTGTGCTATCATCTCATTAATGGATTCGAAGAGTGCCTCCCTCACAGGGGATGGTAAGAGCCACGCCGACAGGAAGACAGACCATGCCAACGGGCAGGCAGGCCTGCCTGCCGGCAGGCAGATTATCTCTGCCGGCATTATTGTCTTTAGGCGAACAACTGAAGGAATTAAATATCTCATCCTCTATCACGGCAGGGATTATTGGAATTTTCCAAAAGGAAAATTAGAGAAGAGCGAGCGCAGTTGGCAGGCGGCATTCCGCGAAGTGCGCGAGGAGACGGGGCTCAAGTCTACCGAGCTCAAGATGGTTGGTAACTTTAAAGCGTTTGAGAAGTTCAGCTATCGCCGAGGAAATGAGAGAATTTTCAAAGTAGTTATTCTCTACCTTGCCGAGACGAAGCAGGCGACGATCACGGTCAGTGATGAGCACGAGGGGTATGGCTGGTTTAGGTTCAGTGAGGCGAAGAAGATGATGGCGAAGTTTAAGGACAGTCTTAAAATTCTCGAGCGGGCCCACACGTATATTCTCGGGGGAGAGAAGAGCCATCCGGCGATTGCGGTCCCACATCCGTAATATTTCCAGCCGCGTTACTAGGCCGTTTTGTTCGTATGCAAGGCGCGATGAAGAAGGCAGAAGCTTAAGCTTCGACTTTGAGGAGTAACGCCGCCAGACGACAAAACGGACAGTAACCCTTTGGGATCTGGCGAATATGTTCATTCGCTGTGTCGCTTCGCCGGAGCGTAGCCGAGCTACAACTCCGTTGTCGCTTCGTGCGACTGAGGCATATTCGCCTTGATCGCGGCAGAAAGATCACGGATGTGGGGCCGTAGTGCCTCCGCTACCGGGCAAGGCCAATGTATAAGTACCGAATTTACTAATTTACGAATCAGATTCTAAGTTCAAATTTTTTAAAAATTGAGCCATTGAAATTTCATTTGTAAATTCGGATATTAGTAAATTGAGCATTCATAACAAAAAGCGCCCGGTTGGGCGCTTTTTGTTATTTTACTTCGTCGCTTTATCAAAGATTTTCTGGAAGACGGCTGGCTGGTGCTCAGCGAGGTCTGCGAGAATCTTGCGGTCGAGGGCGATGTTCGCCTTCTTCAGCGCACCGATGAACTTTGAGTAGCTCATTCCGGCAGCCTTCGTCGCAGCAGAGATTTTCACGTTCCAGAGAGTTCGGAAGTCGCCTTTGCGGTCCTTGCGACCCATGAAGGCGTGCGTCCAAGCGTGGAGGAGGGCCTCCTTAGCGGCAGCCTCTTTATGGCTGCGGCTCCACTTAAAACCTTTCGTGTATTTAAGTGTCTTTTTTCGCTTACGGACGTTGGTTGTACCTCGTTTTACGCGTGTCATAGACTAGTAAATAGTAGATAGTGAATAGTATATAGTAGGGAACTAGCGGACGAGCTCGCGGGCGATGTTCTGCTTATCCTGCGCGTTCAAAGTCGAGTTCATGCGGCCGGCGCGGTTAGAGCGCTTGCTCTTACGGGCCTTAAAGTGGTCAACGCCCATTCGGCGGCGGACAACCTTGCCATTACGGGTGATGCGGATACGCTTGGTTACGCTCTTTTTCATGAAGTAATCGCGAATAATGCTAATTGGCAGGTAATAATGCGAATGGGGGAATAATACCTAAATATAGGAAGGATTGCAAGTCTTGCTTGTCATTACCCAGCTTGACTGGGTAATCCACCCTGATTTTTCTGGATCCCAGGTCAAGCCCGAGGATGACAGAAAAATCGGCCCACTGGTTTATTTCTTCGCGATAAGCGTGGTAAAACCACGACCACCGAAGGTGATCTGGTTTAAAGTCTGGTGTGGAGCGCTAATCATCTTCATGAACTCCTGTAACTTCTTCTTGGCAAAGTCGCGGTTGCCGAGCTCGCGTCCGCGCATCGAGAGGTAGACCTCTACCTGGTGCCCCTCTTCAAGGAAGGCGTGCACGCGCCCAACTTTCATCTCAAGGTCGTTCTTCGCCTCGCGGATACTAATCTGAACCTGCTTCTGCTCGCCGCCCTTCTGGTTGGAGCGCTGTTTCTTGAGCTTCTTCGCCTCCTGGTAGCGGTATTTGTCGTGACTGATGATTTTGCAGACCGGGGGAACGGCGCCGCCGGAGATCTCAATAAGGTCGAGGCCCTTCTCCTTCGCGAGCTTAAGCGCGTCAGCGATCTTTAAGACGCCGATGTTCTCGTCGGTGTCGCTGATAACGCGCACCTCCAGAGCAGTGATTTGATTGTTAAGTTTAAACGTAGCCACGGGTTGATAGAGAGAATATAGCAGGAATTACGAGGAAATCAAAGGGATTCAGGCGTGCTATGATTATTCCATAATTTACTAACCAAAAAAATATGGAGCAAAGTGTTGATCTGCAGCAGGCAAAAAGATTAAAAGATATCAGTAATAGCGGTCGCGCCATCCGTTCTCTTGGCTTTCTTTATTTTATCCTTAGCCTCTTGGCAATAGGAATTGCGGTGTTATCCATACGGGGCTTCAATAACCCTGAGTTTATGGCTATTGTCGGGGGTCTCCCTATTGTTATGATTTTAATCAGCCTGGTCGGAGTTCTTTGCGTAACCGGTTTTCTCGGTCTCGCCGGTACGCATATCTGGCGCTTCCTAACGGCTGATACAGCTTTGTATCTTAAGATTGCTCTTGCGTACTCAATTTTATTTCTCGTGCATGATAGCCTACGGTTCCGTATCAATTTCGACCTCATTCTCCACCTCTTATTTTTCTACTACGCTCTCCGTGGGGTACTCTTAGTGAAAAAGGTGCCCCTGGATATGACGAGTCATGATCCGAGACGTAAGTTCGTTCTCGGGCTTGCGATTGTTGGTATTATTGCAAATATCGTGATGGCCGGAATCTTTTTCTAATTTTTTTGTAGGTATCAAAAAACACCCGGCTCGGGTGTTTTTTGATTTCTTTTTTGTCTCTTGGTGGAAGCGGGGGGGGTACGAGGAAATCAAAGGCTTAGACAAGTCGCTTGTTCCGGAATGCGAAGCCAGAACTTGATTTAAGATATTTTTCGAAAGCGAGCGCCTTTTCTTTATTCCGAAATACAGAATACCACGCAAGTACGTATGGAGTTTTCGATGCTATCGATTTCGTTTTCTGAGCGTTGTGTTCAGTAACTCTCTTTTTGAGGTTCTCGGTAGAGCCGATATAGAAACTCTGATCCTTCTGACTTTGGAGAATGTATACAAAGTACATATCTCAATTATAGCCCCACTTCACTAAAGTTTCGCGGGACACCACTTCGCGTAGGCTGATCCTGTTAGCTGTGGTTTTATGGTGCTGTGCACCGCGAAGCCTCGAGTGAAGCGAGTGGGCGAAGTGGTGGAAGCGGGGATATTGAAATCCCATCCGAACGTTTCTTCATAACTACTCTACAAGCTTATTTCTCAAAAAGTGAGAACCTCAGAACCTCTGGGTTTTCGTGGTCGCTGCGCAGGTTCAACTACGCGACCCTTAGTCTCAATGTAACACCGGTACCCACCTATGAGACAGTCAGTGGGCCGATGGCTTACGCTAGGCGTAGGCTAAAGCAAAGTTGCTTTTTGGGGCAAAGTTGGCAGTTTAATGTTTTGAACCGGATTAACGAGTCAGTTCGGCTCGGCTTGCATAGAAACAAAGAGAACGAACGTCAAAGCCTGTCGCTCCCTAAAACATCGCTCTGCGATGTTCGGGCGAGCCCCTAAAGTAGTCGCATAGCAACTCCTCGGGTAAACCCTAAAGCGGTTCATCCGCTGGGCAAGCCCTCTGAACGGTTTCCCGTCCAGCAGAAAAGATGAAACTGTTCATCCCTTTTGCTGATCAAGAAATTTCCTTAAGATTTCCCGTTTCGTCCTGGAGCCCCAAAGACTTTTTAGGAATTTCTCCCGTGCGAATGCCTCAGTTTCGCTCGTGTATTCCTTTCGATAAATTACTATCAACGGCCTACGGCTTTGAGTTGCGAATACGTGGCCTTCGTTATGTTCGCGAAGCCGGTTCTCTAAATTCACCGTGCATCCAGTATATGGTTTGCCATCCTTTTTGCTAAGCAGGATATAAACCGTATGCATGATCTTATTCGGGTTAGCTCGGCGTACCAATCACCCTTGGGCGAACAGTTTCTACTGAAACTGTTTTAGCCTACCTCATCTCGCGGTCCATCTCATTTAGGCGATCAAGGGGTCTCTATTCATCACCCCTTGATATAGCCCTTTTTATCTCGCGATCTTTGATGACTTCGCGCTTGTCGGACTTCTTCTTTTTCTTTCCGACGCCGATGGAGAGCTTAATGAGATTACCCTTATTATAAACAGAAATTGGCAGAATTGTCAAAGTTTTCTCACTCGCATAGTCAGCCATTTTCACCATCTCGCTCTTTTTAAGGAGAAGAAGGCGAGAGCGCTTCTGATCATAGTCTTTCGGCGTGTTGCCTGGCTGATAGGGTGGGATGTCGGCGTTCATTAAGGCGAGCCGCCCCTTGTCGAAGCGGATGAGCGCTCCCGAGAGGTTCATCCTGCCCCGCTGAATCTGCTTCACCTCGCCACCGAGGAGCGCCAAGCCCGCGTCGAACTTTTCGATGATCTCGTAGTCGAACCGCGCTTGACGGTTCTCGATATGGATGGGCTTGAACTCCTTTCTCATATCTCTATATATATCATCTTGCGCCTGCTTTGACTAATTCTTTAGAAAGCGGTACTTTACGGACAAGTCGCTCATGTGGCGATGTCCCCTAAGAGGAGGTTTGGCTTATGGGAATCTTGATCGTCGTCGGGCTCATCGCCTGCCTTTGCATCTTCCTTCTGCTGGCGCTGCCGATGACCAAGCGCCGGAAGGTTCGAAGCGCTTTCAGGTTTGTGCTCAATGAGCAGCGTCCGGCCTTCGGTGCTCGCCAGCACGTTCCGCTCAATGATCTACGGCGGTACGTCACGTTGAAGTTCCTACGGGAGCCGATCGAGAGTGACGAGCTCCTCGCCGCCGCCGATCACGCCTCGGTATGCGAGGTCTGCGGCGGGATTGAACGGGCAGTGATTAGGCTCTGTGAGGGCTCCCCGCGCAGGCCGGTGCGCGCATGAGCATCTGCGTTCTTCGGCGGCGGCCCCTCCCGGGCCGCCGCCGTTCTCAATTTAAATGTTATAATTTAGCAATTAGTATTTCAGCATGATTTCCACTGACGTCAAAGCATTTATTCAAAAAACACTCTCAATTCCAGTTGAGCCATCTTTGGATGTGCCGGAGGTGAAGGAGTTCGGGCACTACTCGACGAATATTGCGATGCGCCTTGCTCGCGAGCAGAAGCAAAATCCGCTTGAGTTGGCTGGTCAGTTTGCGCAGAAGCTTCTCGCTGCCGACCGAGATGGTATGTTTGAAAAAATCGAAGCCGTAAAGCCGGGGTTTATTAATATCCGACTCTCAAAAGTATTTTTACAAAATCAGCTCGCACTGGTTGCGAAGAATAAGAACTGGATGCGGAGTCCGAATGGTAAGAAGGCCTGCCCGCCATTGCTGCGCTTAGGCGCTGGCAGGCGGGTGATTATCGACCACGCCTCAACGAACATTGCGAAGCCACTGCACGTTGGGCACTTGCGAACGACGGTAATTGGTGCGGCACTCTCGAATATCCACGAAGCGCTTGGATACAAGGTTATCCGCTGGAACTATATCGGTGACTGGGGGACGCAGTTCGGCAAGCTCGTTGCGGCGTATAAGATGTGGGGCGATAAGAAGAAACTTGAGACTCATCCGATTGATGAGATGCTTCAACTGTATGTCCGGTTTCATGAAGAGCTTAAAACAAAGCCAGAGATGGAGAAGCAGGGGCAGGAGGAGTTTTTAAAGCTCGAGCAGGGGGACAAGGAGAGTCGTAAATTGTGGCAGTGGTTTGTCGATGAGTCGCTCGTTGAGTTCGATAAAATATTTAAAATACTCGGGGTGCATTTTGATACTCACAAAGGAGAGTCGGCATATGAAAAGCAGTTGCCGGGTATCGTTGCCGACCTCAAAAAACGGGGGACGGCGGTGATGAGCGAGGGTGCGCTTGTGATTCCGCTTGATGCCGTGAAGCTTCCTCCGGCGCTTATTGCGAAGTCAGATGGCGCGACGCTTTATCTCACTCGTGACATCGCCTCACTTAAAGACCGGCTTTCTATAAAGCCGGCGAAGATTCTCTATGTCGTGGCGAATCAGCAGGCGCTCCACTTTGAGCAGCTTTTCGCCGTGGCGAACTTGCTAGGGCTTAATACGGCGGAACTCGTGCACGTAAAGTTCGGCATGGTACTTGGAGACGACGGAAAGAAGCTTGCGACGCGCGAGGGGAGGGCGATTCAGCTTATGGATGTCATCAATGAAGGCCTTGAGGGGGCGTACAAGACGGTGAGTGCGAAGAACCCGAATCTTTCTGAAGAAGAAAAGCGAGAAATCGCGCGGGTGGTGAGTATTGGTGCGCTCAAGTACAACGACCTCAAAGAGAACCGCAACTCTGATATTAAGTTTGATTGGGAGCGGATGCTCGATCTCACCGGCGATACGGCTCCTTATCTTCAATATACGTATACAAGGTTCAATAACATTCTCAAAAAAGCGGGGAAGATTGGTAGGCCGGACATCTCGCTTCTTTCTAGTGAACTTGAGATTGAGCTCATGAAGAAGATTCTCGACTTCACTGATGTCATCAAGCTCTGTGCTGATACCTATCTCACAAGCCATTTGGCGAAGTACCTCTTGGATCTTTCGAAGCTTGGGAGTCAGTATTATGAGACGACTCCTATTCTTGCTGACGAAAACGCACCTCGCCGAAACGCCCGACTCGTCCTAGTCTCATGCCTTGCGGCAACGATTCAAAAGGGACTTGGTTTGCTCGGGATTGAAACAGCCGAACGGATTTGACAGTTAGAATAAAAAGTGATCTAATCTACATTAGATATTTAATAAGTCTATTTGTTATCTAGCCGCACGTTTTGGTGCATTTTGTGCTTCAAAACGTGCGGCTAAGACAGTCGCATCGTTGGTGCGCTCTATGCCTGGCTTGTTGCCGGGTGCGGAGTATGCCATTGGAGGCGGTAATGCGTAAGCCGAAGTCAGAGTTTCTTTCCGTGCTCGGTGTCCTGTTCGAGCTCTGGAAGCTCATCGTCGAGGCCGTCCGCACGCGGGGCGGTGGAGATGATCACTTCCGGAATCTGCTTTCGCCCCAGGGCGGACAGATCGTCGGACGAATCGCTGACCTCATCGTGGAGGGCGGTTCGGCAACCAAGCCGTTCTCGGTTGCCGCGAACTTCTTCGGCCGGGCCAAGGTGATGATCTCCCATCGCGAGAATCAGTTCACGGCCTGGTTTCAGAACCTCGTTGAGTCGAGCCCGCTGCAGGGCGAACTCAAGCCGTTCACGTTTCCTAAGGCTATGAACGACAACGAGATCCTCGCGAAGCTCGGCGGCGAGCAGGCGGCAATCGCCTCGCTTGCGCAGGTCTGGCAGTTGCTCGAGCGGCAGTCGGCGGGGGAGGATGGCGTGCTGTTGACCAATGGCTACGCTAATCTCTTCTACGTGCGCGACTCGAAGGGCAAGCCGCGAGTGGTCAACGTCAACTGGAACGACGACGGCTGGAATGTGAACGCCAACAGTCTCGACGACAACAGGTGGAACGATGGCAATCGCGTCTTCTCTGCTACTGCTGATAGTCTCCTGCGCTAGCAGGAGTTTTGTTTTCTAGACTCTGCTTCCAACTCCAGAGCATCTTTCCGATCGTATTTGCTTCCAGTGAGATATGCTCGTAGTGTTTTGTCGGAAGATTTTTCGTTTCCCATGCGATCTGCAGGAAGAATTTAAATGTATCCCAGGATGTTAAAGCGGATTGTAAGACGGAGATTTTCTTTTCTCGCTTCGAATATTGTGCAATGAAGACATGCTCCAGCGTCTCAAGTGGTAAGTGTTCTATTTTTCCCGCAAGCGTATGTCGTACGGATATCGGGATGTGATTCTTAATATCAATCCACAACTTGTAAGAACCAACCAAATGTTGCAGAATACTCAATTTTCCGACGGGGGGGGGCGTTGTCATAGGGGAATTTATAATGAGGGGTTGGGTCATTCTGAGCGAGGCGAAGAATCTACTAGATCCTTCAGAGTACCTCAGGATGACGCGATATTTAATAGTATTATCTCGGTTGAAAACCTATTACTAGCCTGGCAAGAGTTCAAGAGTGGGAAAACCAAGAAGCGTGATGTGCAGGAATTTGAACTGCGCCTAATGGATAACATCCTAGCACTGCATACTGATTTGAAGAACAAAACCTATCGCCATGGGGGTTATCATCACTTTCGCATCTCCGACCCCAAGCCTCGCGATATTCACAAGGCGAGCGTGCGCGATCGCCTCGTCCACCACGCTATCTATAGGATTCTCTACCCGTATTTTGATAAGCGATTCATCGCCGATTCGTATTCGTGCCGCATCGGAAAGGGGACGCACAAGGCTCTCAGTCGTTTCCGTTCGTTTGCATACAAAGTCAGCAGGAATAACACACGTACTTGTTGGGTACTCAAATGCGATATCCGCAAGTTCTTTGCGAACATAGATTATGACATCCTCATTACGTTGCTATCTATAAAGATAGCAGACCAGAATACGCCCTAGCTGCTTAAAAACATCATCAAAAGCTTCGCTTCCATCTCCTCCTGTCATACTATTGGACGGCCGTCCAATAGTATGACAGGTTTGCCGCTTGGCAACCTCACGAGCCAGCTGCTGGTGAACATCTATATGAACGAGTTCGACCAATTCGTTAAGCACGGGCTGAAAGCAAAGTACTATATCCGTTATGCTGATGATTTTGTGTTTTTAGCGGAGAATAAAAGCTGGCTCGAAGGTCTCATACCGCAGATTCGAGACTTTCTCAAAGAGCGATTGCGTCTTGAGCTCCGTCCCGATAAGCTTTTCCTCAAAACGCTTACCTCCGGAGTAGATTTTCTTGGCTGGGTGCACTTTCCTGATCGTCGAGTCTTGCGCACCGCATCAAAAAAGCGAATGATGCGTAGAATCGTCCTGCACCCGACCGACGGGACAATCGCTTCGTACCGCGGGATGCTGGGGCATGGGAATGCCCGAAAGCTGGAGGCAATGGCAATGAAGTTTGCGCACTAACTCGCTATTGGCTATACTCATCCTGTTAGAGTAGGTAACTTAATAGTCAGTGCGGCGATGTTATCTGATACATAACTAGTCGCGGTAAGCATCCTTTGCCGCACTAGTTGCGGTTTTTCTTTTGTGTTATTCCCGCGCAGGCGGGAATCCAGTACAAAGGGGTGGATTATCCGGTCCCGCCAGAGGACGGGCAGGCAAGCCGGATAATGACAAAAGCGTTTTACTACTCACTACCAACTACAATCTACTCACTAATCAGCATGTTCAAAAATCTTAAAGAGTTTTCGCTTCCGGAGATAGAAGAAAAGGTTCTCCAGTTTTGGAAAACGCACGGCATCTTTCAAAAGTCGGTAGAGGCGCGCAAGGGGAATGGCAAAAAGTTCGTCTTTTTTGAAGGTCCTCCGACCGCTAACGGCCGTCCGGGCCTGCACCACATCGAAGCCCGAAGTTTTAAGGATATTATCCCGCGCTACAAAACGATGCGGGGGTATTATGTGCCGCGCCGCGCTGGTTGGGACACTCATGGTTTGCCAGTCGAGCTTGAAGTTGAAAAGGAGCTTGGCTTTAAGCAGAAGTCGGAAATTGAAAAATTTGGTATTGCGGAGTTTAATGCGCGCTGCAAAGACCTGGTTTGGAAGTACCGGACTGAGTTTGAGAATAGCACTGAGCGCATGGGTTTTTGGCTTGATATGAAAAACCCTTATATCACCTATGACAACAGCTATATTGAGAGCTTGTGGTGGCTTTTTGCAGAGATAAATAAGAAAGGATACCTCAAGAAGCTTCTCAAAACGGTGCCGTGGTGCTTCCGTTGCCAGACGCCGCTTAGTAGTCACGAGCTTGGCCAGCCGGGAGCTTATAAGCTCACGAAGGACCCGGCGGTTTATGTGAAGTTTAAGGTTAAGGGTCAATCGTCAAAAGTTAAAAGTCCAGAATACTTGCTCGCTTGGACGACGACCCCGTGGACACTCCCGGGTAACTTGGCGCTCGCAGTTAATCCGAAGCTAACCTATACGAAGTTTGAGGTGAAGGAGACTGAGAGCGGAAAGACGGAGTTCGTGTGGGCGTTCAACATGCCTCCAGCCCGCGAAGGCTTTACGGTGACGGTTGTTGAGAAGATGTCTGGCAAGAAGCTCGTCGGGACGAAATATGAACCGCTCTACGCCCTTAAGGTGAAGAGTCCCAAGTTGAAGTTGAGCGAGCTTTATTCAGTTCGCGCAGGAGATTTTGTCACGACTGAAGACGGTTCAGGAATCGTGCATATCGCTCCGTCGTTCGGCGAAGAGGACTTCAAGCTCATGGGTATCAAGGAAGGCTTGCCGGTGACGATCGACGATAAGGCGCGGATGATCAAGGGCTATCCGGGCGCGGGCAAGTATATCAAGGAAGCGGATAAGGATATCGTTGCTGATTTAACGAAGCGCGGGCTGCTCTACCAGGCGGGGACGCTTGAACACGAGTACCCGTATTGTTGGCGCTGTTCTAACCCGCTCATCTATATGGTGCGCGAGAGTTGGTTCATTGAGATGAGCAAGCTGCGCGACAAGATGATCAAGAACAACGCCCAGATCAACTGGATCCCGGGGCATATTAAAGACGGCCGCTTTGGTGAGTGGCTCAAGGACCTCAAGGATTGGGCGATCAGCCGCAATCGTTATTGGGGAACGCCGCTACCTATTTGGGAGTGCCAGAAGTGCGCGAAGCACATGGTTATCAGTGGACTGCCGGAGCTGCGCGAGCGGACGAAGTCTACCAATCGCTACTTCCTTGTCCGTCACGGCGAGGCGCAGCATAATCTTGACTATGTGATCGCCTCAGGCCCCGAGAAGGGGAAGGGTATCTCACACCTGACGGAGAAAGGAGAGGGTCAAATCTTAGATTTCGCTGCGGACATGAAGAAGGAGAAGGTGCAGCTCATCTTCAGCTCGCCATATTTGCGCACGAAGCAGACCGCCGAGGCGATCGCGAAGGCGACCAAGGCGAAGGTGATTGTTGATAAGCGGCTTGGCGAGATCAACTGCGGGACGTTCAACTGGCAGAGTGAGACGAGCTATCATGGCTACTTTGCGAACAAGCTCGACCGCTTTTTCAAGGCGCCACCGGGAGGTGAGACTCTCACTGATGTCCGTGTGCGAATGATTAACTTCATTAAAGATATTGATGCGAAGTATCAGGGTAAGCGTATTGCTATAGTAAGCCACGGTGATCCGCTCTGGCTGCTCGATAGCGCGCTTAAGGGTCTTTCAAATGAGGAGACGCTAGTTGCAAAATACTATCCGACGCACGAAGCTCATCACGAGGCGATTGTCTCGAAGCTGCCGTACAACAAAAAGGGTGAGCTTGATATGCACCGCCCATTCGTCGACGATATCGCTATCTCGTGTGACTCATGTAAAAAAGGGAAGGCGTTCCGGGTGAAAGACGTTGCCGATGTGTGGTTCGACTCCGGCGGCATGCCGTTCGCGGCTCCACACTTCCCATTCGCTGTTTCCGGTAAAGACGCCGGCAATGTGCCGAAGGAAAAGCTCGCGACGCTCTACAAAGGTATGGATTTCCCGGCAGATTATATTTCAGAGGCTGTTGATCAGACGCGCGGCTGGTTCTATACCTTACTCGCTATTTCGACGCTTCTTGATCGCGGCATCCCGTACAAGAACGTCATCTGTCTGGGCCTACTTCACGACAAGCACGGGGTAAAGATGAGCAAGAGCAAGGGCAACATTGTGAGCCCCTGGGACATGATGAATAAGTACGGCGCCGACGCGGTGCGCTGGTACTTCTACACAATTAATGACCCAGGCGACCCAAAGAACTTCAACGAGGACGACCTTGGTAAGACCGCCCGCCGCTTTATTCTCATCATCTATAACTCATTCGTCTTCTGGAACACCTATGGCCACACGACTGGCAAGCCGTCGGCACATGATGAGATGACGGCGCCGAAGCACATTCTCGACCGCTGGATTTTGTCGCGGCTCAATGCACTCGTTGACGAGGTGACAAAGAAGCTTGATGCATATGCGATTGGTGAGGCCGGGCGGCTCATCGAAGAGTTTTCTGACGGCCTCTCCCGTTGGTACATTCGCCGCAGCCGTGACCGCTTCCAAGGTCAGGCGAAGGGGGACGCGGGAAGCATGCAGGATTGGGAAGACGCTACTCGCACGCTGCGTACCGTACTGCTTACTCTCTCGAAAGTGGTCGCACCATTCATGCCGTTCTTCGCCGAGGCGTTGTACAAGTCGATAGATGGCAAGATGGAGTCGGTGCATCTCGATAATTGGCCGACGGTGAATGCTGCGCTCATTGAGAACGAGCTCATCTCGGATGTTGAGGAGCTGCGCCGCGTAATCGCCGTCGCGCTCTCGCTCCGTGCCGACTTTAAACTCAAGGTTCGCCAGCCGCTCGGCTCGCTCACGCTTAAGAGCACGAAGCTGCACGATAAAGAGGAGATGCTTGAACTCCTCAAGGACGAGATCAACGTGAAGGCGATTAAGTTTGATGAGAAGTTGACGGATGAAAAGGGGATGAAGCTCGATACGGTGATTACGCCGCAACTGCGCGAAGAAGGCATTGTGCGCGAGGTGATGCGCACTATTCAGGGCCTGCGAGCGAGCGCGAAGTATCAGATGTCTGACGAGATTGTGCTCATGTTCCAGGCACCGGACATGCTCAGCGATCTTATCCAGCGCAATGCTATCCAGATCAAGCGGGCGGTGACTGCGCGAACGATAGAGCCGAAAAAGAGCGATAAGTTCGACGCGGAGCTGATTGGGAAAGTTGAGGATTGGGAGATTTGGATTGCTGTTCGGAAGGTATAGGCTAAACCGCCAACGGCGGTCGCCCAAGTGGCTCGCAGGGGTTGGGGAAGGAGTTGGAAAGGCCCGCCGGCTCTTGAGGAGATTGTTCACACTGACCGAATCCGCGGGAATCTCGCAGTTGAGCAGGAGGGCGACTCCGAGCTTCACCGCTCCGCGGGCTTCGGCCTTCGCCGACTCGTGCTCGCCGATGAAATTGAGCCTGCCTTTCGGCGAATCGAGAAGCGGATCGATGAGGTCGGGGAAGTGGCCGATGATCACATCATGCATGGGTCTCTTCACGGGTGCAGTCTCCGGGGGTGGTTTTCGATGCAGGTTCTGCCCCCTACCTTGCCACAAGGTGGCTCAGTGAGTCAATTTCACGCGTTTGCGCTTCGGAGCTCCTCAAGTGGGATATGTTTTGATGCACTTCCGTTTTTTTCCACAACAATAGCGTAGGGGATGTTGTGTTTATGAGGCGGAATGTCACTACCCGTGATTACCGCCATGATAACCCAATGAGTTGCCTTCTGATCGGCATATCCTAGCCTGCCACGGCTCACGTAAGAATCAGGGATAATAACTTCCTCTCCCTTTTTGAGCTCACGCTCCGACTTAGGCCCTTCTTCGATTCCCATATATTAATATATTAGATCAGCCCAATTTTTTTATTTACCTCGGCGAGCTTTGCATCGGCAACCTTACTGGCCTTCTTGGTTCCCGCTTCAAAGATGCTCATTATCTTCTTTGGATTTTTAAGAAGCTTCATCTTCGCCTCACGGAACGGGGCGAAGTGTTCAGTGATAACCTGGGCAACTCCTTTTTTGAACTCGCCGTAATTTTTACCCGCATATTTGGCGACAAGAGCTTCGATGCTGGCACCGGAGAGTGCGCTTTCAATCATAAGGAGATTGCTCACGCCCGGTTTGCCCTCGGGGTCGTACTTTACCTCTCGGCCGCTGTCGGTGACGGCGGTCATTACTTTCTTTTCGATTACTTCCGGGGCGTCGTCCATGAAGAGGCAGCCGCCTGGAAGCGACTTGCTCATCTTTTTCAGTGGGTTGTCGAGCGACATGAGGCGGGGGATGGCGGTGTGTTTCGCCTTCGGCTCGATGAATGTCTGGCCAAAGCGGCCGTTGAACTTGCGGGCGATGGTGCGAGTGAGCTCGAGGTGTTGGTCCTGATCATCGCCGACCGGTACAAGCGTAGCGTCGTAAAGGAGGATATCGGCTGCCATGAGAACGGGGTAGGTGAATAGCCCGGCGTTACTCGCCCCACGAGCGGCGCTCTTATCCTTGAACTGAGTCATGCGCTCGAGTTCGCCAAGCGGCGTGATGCAGTCAAAAATCCAGCCGAGCTCAGTGTGAGCCGGCACGTGTGACTGGATGAAGAGCGTGGATTTTTTAGGATTAAGACCGCTTGCGAGGAAGGTGGCGGCGAGATCTAAGACCTGGTCAGCCTTTTCTGCGGTAACGTATTCTTCATTGAGCGAGTGCAGGTCGGCGGCGAAGAAATAGCAGTTGTAATCGCCGCTTTCCTGTAGGTCTAAAAAGTTCTTGATAGCGCCGAGATAGTTGCCGATATGCATTCGGCCGGTTGTTTGAATGCCGGAGATGATGACTGGTTTCATATAGTTTCAATTTTATCGCAAAAGCTCAATTTGTGCTATTTTACCGCTATGGACCTAACTATGAAGAAATGTGTGCCGTGCGAGCTCGGTGGATCACCACTTACTCATGATGAGATAGCGATTTTTGCCTCCGCAGTGAGCGGCTGGGAGATTGTCGAAGATCGGCTCATCAGAAGGCGGTTTAAATTCGCTGATTTCAAAGAAGCGATGATCTTCGTGAATAAGGTTGCTGCCTTAGCAGAAGGCGAGGGGCATCACCCAGACATTAAAGTCTCATATGACAAGGTGGTTATTGAGCTGTGGACGCACGCAGTCAAAGGGCTGTCGGAAAATGATTTTATCGTTGCTGTGAAGATAAACGCCCTGTAATCGACCTTCTTAGTCGCCGTCTTCATAATCGAGGAGGGTATTATCATTCATTCATAAAAAAACATGAGCACGGGAAAGAAGGTTGTTGTAGGTCTCGCACTCGCAGCTGCAGCCGCTGGCATCTACGCCTTCGTTGGTGAACATGGGAAGAAGAATCGGGCCAAGGTCGCCAGCTGGGCCAGAAAGATGGAGGCAGATGTGCTTGCGAAGATGGAAGGGCTGAAAGCGATGAGCCAGGATAAGTACCAGGAGGTTATCGACACTGTTTCGCGGAAATATCAGGCGCTTCGCGATCTTGACCCGGTAGAAGTTATTGCCCTTGCGGGACGATTGAAGCGTCACTGGTCCCAGGTGAAGGCGGAGATGAAAGAAGTTTCCAATGTTGCCCGTCCGGCGACTCCGGCTTCAAAAAAGCGTTCCCGAAAACCGGTAACTCACTAGCAGTTTTATAAAAAATAAAAGTTATACACACTTTTATTTTTTTACCCATTGCAGAGTGGGTGCATATTCTTCACAATGAAAGAGTAGCTTTCTCCCGCGCAGGTTATTCATGTTATGAGAGCGCGCTCACTAAAGGTCGGAAAGCATTGTTAGTGAAAAAATATATGGCAAATCACACGAAGCGCCGAACGAAGAAGTTGATGCGCCCAATCAAGCGCGCACTTAAGCGTAAGGCCCACGGTAAGCGCCAGAGCACTCGTGCTCGCGCGCGCAAAAAGGGAGGGAAGAAGGGCAAGAAGTAAAATCAAAAACCGGCACATTGTGCCGGTTTTTGATCCTGCCCTGAGCGTAGTCGAACGGGTATGATATAGTTTCACTATGAAGACTAAGAAACCGCTCACTCTCGTCATGCTCCACAACGATACGCATATCCTTTTAGGCATGAAGAAGCGTGGGTTCGCGACGGGAAAGTGGAATGGCTATGGTGGCAAGCTCATGAAGGGCGAAACGGTCGACCAGGCGGCGGTGCGTGAACTCGAAGAGGAGTCGGGGATCGTCATGAAGGAGCTCAATAAGCGGGGTATCCTCACTTTTATTATGGACGGCATTGATGAGACGTGGGATTGCCATGTTTACGCGGTTAATGACTTTAGAGGCGAGGCGGTTGAGACGGAGGAGATGCGTCCACAATGGTTCAAGCTCGACGAGATTCCGTTTCACCTCATGTGGACCGACGACAAGCTGTGGCTGCCGATGTTGCTCGCCGGCAAGAAGTTCAAAGGAACCTTCCGTTTTAAGGATAACGACGCGATGCTTGAACATGAACTCAACGAAGTTAGCGAGCTTTAAAAAGACGGTCTGGGACTACTACCACAAGTATGGGCGCGAGCTGGCTTGGAGGCGATTCCCGCGACCCCTGCCTGCCGGCAGGCAGGGGTATCGCATCGTTGTTTCCGAAATCATGCTCCAACAGACCCAGGTTGATCGCGTCGCTCCCTACTATGAGCGTTTTATTAAGCAGTTCCCGAGTTTTGCTGCCCTTGCTCGGGCACCGGTAAATCAGGTGCTTCTAGCCTGGCAGGGACTGGGCTACAATCGGCGGGCGCTGAGCCTGCAAAAGTTGGCGCAAATCGTGACCGAGAAGTATGAAGGGGAGTTGCCGGACACGCCAGAGAAGTTAGCTGAGCTCCCGGGGATAGGGAAGGGGACGGCGGGTTCGCTCTCGGCTTTTGTATTTAATAAACCCGTGTCATTTATCGAGACGAATATCCGCCGTGTTTTTATTCATCACTTTTCAGGAGTAATCGCGAACATCGCGAATAAAACAGGTAATAATGCGAATGGAAAAATCGCAGACGAGCAGCTCATGCCATTTATTGAGAAGACGATGGATATGAAGAGCCCCAGAGAATGGTACTACGCGCTTATGGATTATGGGTCGCATCTGGGCAAGAAGGTGGCTAACCCGAATCGGAAGAGTGAGCACTATAGTAAACAAAGTAAGTTCGAAGGCTCGAACCGGCAACTCCGCGGGGCGATTTTGCGACTCGTACTCCGCGAACAGAAGCCGACCGATCGCGAGCTACTGGCCGTTGCCGGCTCAAAAACCAAACTCGCCCAAGTAATGGGCGAGTTAAGGAAGGAAGGATTTCTATAGACTCGCGCACGACATTATATCGTAATATTACGATATAATGTCGTGCTGTGATGTATTGGCTCTGGCGAGGCGAAACCGGCAACTATATTTCTATAATCACGGGAAGGATCACCCCAGTAGCAGAGATTGCTTCGCAATCACGCTACGGGGCAGGTTGGGCGGCTCTAAATTTCAATTATCACCGGTAATATCACCCGCCAAAGGCGGGCAGGTTGGCCGGCAACTATATTTCTATAATGACAGGTAATATCATTGGCCGGCGCTGTGTTTTCGTGAACAAGAACTGGCCGACCTGATTGCGGACGAGATCTTTGAGGTAATCGGGATCGGTCTTCTGCCCGTGAGCTACCTGTCCGACAATCGTACGAAGCTTGCCGCGAATCTCTTCGATAAGGGGCGTGTGGTCTTTGAGGTAGATGAAGCCACGACTGATGATGTCCGGGTTCTTAATGAGCCGGCCATCTTTGCGGTTAATGCTCATGATGATGACGACCATGCCCTCCTGCGAGAGGAGCTTGCGGTCGCGGATAACCACCGCTTCGACGTCGCCGACACCGAGTCCGTCAACCATGACGTAGTGTGAGTCGACCGTCTTCGAGGTGATCGTGATCTTCTCCTTGCTCATTTCGAGGATCTGACCGTTGTCAGCAAGAATAACGTTCTCTTTCGGGAAGCCGACCTTCTTGAAGTTCTGGATGTTCGCCGAGCGCATGAAGAAGAGCCCGTGAATTGGGATAACGAACTTCGGCTTGCACGTCTCAACGACGATCGCGAGGTCCGGACCTGGTGCGTGACCGGACGAGTGGATGTCGAGCTCCTGGTTCGTGTAGACGATAGCTCCCTGGCGGGCGAAGTTGTCTTTGAGCGTCTGGATGCCGCGCTCTGAGCCCGGAATGACCGAACTTGAGAAGATGACCGTGTCGCCGACCTTCACTTTAATGATCTTGTGCTCACCAGTGACGATGCGCATCAGCCCGGCGTTGTCCTGGCCCATTGCTCCCGTGGAAAGAATAAGGAGCTTGTTATCAGGATATTTGTTAATCTCTTCGACGGGGATGACCGCGTCCGGCCGGTATTTCAAATAACCAAGCGTTTTGGCGATCTCAAGGTTGTCTTTCATCGAGCGGCCGTTGATAGCGACCTTGCGCCCGATGCGGTCGGCGATGGTGATGACCTCGGCGAGACGGGTGATCATTGATGCAAAGGTCGAGAGGATGATGCGCCCCTCCGCCTTCTTGAGGAGATCTTCCAGGTTCTGGATGACGACGTTCTCGGAAACCGAGTGGCCGTCCTTCCAAGCGGCGGTGCTGTCGATGAGCAACGTATCAACGCCCTGCTGGCGCAGCCAGTGGAACTCGCGCAGGTCGAACGTCTTGTCGTCAGCCTCGTAATCGAGACGGAAGTCAGCGAAGTGGGCTATTTTGCCTCCCGGGGTTTCAAGCAGGATGCCAGTGGTGTCCGGCACGGTGTGGCTCACGCCGAAGAACTCGGCGGTCATGTTTTGCGAGATCTTTACCCGGTCGTGGTTCTTGATCGGGATAAAGTTCATCTTCGGGACATTCGGCATCTCGGCGAGCTTCTTTTCTAGGAGTGCCTTAATGAGCAAGCTCCCATAGATAATCGGATTGCCGAGCTTCTCTAAGACATACGGCAAGGCGCCGAAGTGGTCATAGTGGGCGTGGGTGATGATAATACCCTTGATGTTCTTCTTTTTCTTTTCGAGATAACTCGTGTTCGGGATAATCCAGTCGACACCCGGGGTCTCCTCCTCGGGGAACTGAATGCCCATGTCGATAATGACGATTTCATCGTTGTATTCGAAGAACATGCAGTTGCGCCCCACCTCCTCGAGTCCGCCAAGCGGTACGAAGTAGAGCGTGTCGCGCTTAAGACCCGGTCCGGCCTTGCCGGCTTCCGTGTGTAGTTCGTGGCCGGTGAGCGAGCCGTCTTTCGGCATGAACTTGCGCTGGGTGAGCATGTTGCCCGGTGACTTGAGTGGGTCCTGCATGCGAGGACCGCGGTTACCGCGGCCGCCTGATGGGCGACTTGAAGCTCCGCCTCCGTGGCGCGGACTCGTCTCGCGCTGTGGGGCGAAGGTGCGTTGTGGGCGAGCGACGAAGCCCCCTTTCTTAGCACCCTCTACGCGAGAGGGGACGTGGAGGACTCGGCCAGCCTCACCTGGCATGACGATGGAAGCCGTGCGAAGCGGTTCGGTTATTTTCCTGATAATGCCCGGCACGATTGGTGCTGGAGCCTTTGGCGCCATTGGTTTTACCGGTGCGCTGACCTGCTCCCGGCTCGCGGGAGGCGGGACAGGGCGAGGTCGAATTTTTGGCGGTTTCGGTGCTGCCATATTTTTTATAATTGTTATTAATTAATTGGTTAATGAGTAATAAAGAAAAATCCGACTGAATTTTTCCAAATTGTGCCCAAGGTGGGAGTTGAACCCACAAGAGTTGCCTCGTACGCACCTGAAGCGTATGCGTCTGCCAGTTCCGCCACTTGGGCTTACTATTTAGTTTTTCATCTTTTCCTTAATCCATTCTTTGCCGATGCCGGATTTGAGATATTTCTCTCTTTCCCTAGCTAGTGGTCTCGTCTGGAACTCTTCAATGAGTAGTTTTTCGAAGGGGCGATAAGGTTCGGTTGTTCGTTCTCGGCCATCCTGGTGCTGCGCGATTCTTCGCTCGGGATTATTAGTTAGTCCGACATAGATGTATTTATGATTTTTGCTGCTGATTACGTATACGTAGTGCATAGTAGTGAAGCGTATGCGCCTGCCTGCCGGCAGGCAGGTCTGCCAATTTCGCCACCGCGGCATATTGTTCAATCATCTCTGATGATTAAGTGCCAAACCTCAATTCACAAGTACCAAGCAATATCTAAGTTTCAATTTTTAAATTTGAGCATTGGAGGATTATTTGGTTCTTGATGCTTGGGTCTTGGAATTTTTCGTTCCTACTGTCCGCTTAGTCCATGTTCTTTGAGCATCTTTTTAATTTCGGTGATCATTTCGGTCTTTTCCGGATCAACTTTATATATTTTCGCGAGTGCGTTGCTGGTCCACATAGCGATAAGCGCGGCGTTGATCGTCGTTTCCATCGGATTGGTACCCGGGATCGAGACGGTGATCGGCGTCACGCCCTTACTTGAAAGGGCTGAGCTCTCTATCAAAACGAGTTTTTTAACAAGCTCGGTTTCATTTTGGCTTATGGGAAAAAGCGCGACAAGACCTTTTGGTTTTCTATCAAACCCGACGATACCATTGTGGTTAAATTCGGGGTAGGTTTCGCAAAAGGTCGTTGTCTTGCCGGTTTCCGTCAGATGAGCCCTAAAAAGAAGGGCTACGTGGTTCCCGTTACTTGGGGTACACACGATTGTGATTTTGTCTTTCAGTTTCGCGGCGAGCGATGTGCCTATAGCCGCGAGTGGTTGCGGGTCTATTGCTGCCCGAAGATCGGGTGCGTTGACGCGCGGAAACACTGCTTTCAAAATCCCCAGAATACCATAGAGTAAAACTCCAGTGGCCTGACGGGGTTCCATATCAATCGCCGGAACGACGGCTCGGGGCAACTTTTCTTTTGTTGCTTGTTCGAGCATCGCTCCACCTGCAGTAACTATCGCTTTGAGTTTTGCCCTAGACGCCAGCTTCAGTCCGGAGAGCGTTTCTGCTGTGTTACCGGAGAAGGAGACGAAGATAAAGAGCGGGTTCTTAAAGGAGAGGTGGGGAAGGCTAAAATCCTTCCAAACCACGATTGGTAAATCAATTATAGCATAGGATGCGATATTTTGCAAGAGGGTGCCCGGAATGCCGCTGCCGCCCATGCCGCAAATGACGATGGCGTCAGGCTTGGCGCCTTTAAGCTTGCTGAGATCAGCAAATGCCAATGACTCAAGACTGAGTTGCTGCGGGAAGGAGAGGATGTTTTGTTCGTAGCGGTTCATGATGGTGTAAATTACGAGAGTTTATGAGTAATGATAACACTGAGCACCCCGCCAACGGCGTGGGTATTCCTTGGCGCTATCCCGCCGTTGGCGGGATAAAGGTTTTCTGATAAAAATTTCTGCATAAGTATATTTGAAATTGTTAAGAAAATCCTTTACTTAAAAACTCGAGAGGTTTCAAGATACCACCGGTTCACGTTGCTGAAACGGTACGAAGTGGTTGTGATGAATTTTTCGTCAAAGCCGCCGAGATCTTTGGTGGTGGCGTAGAGATAAGTGGGGGAGAAGAGGAAGATCGCCGGGTGGTCCTTGAATATCTGTGCCTGGATCTGGCCGAGCGCCTCATTGCGCTTCGCCTCATCGAACTCTTTGCGAATGCCTTCCAGCAGCTTATCAACCGAGGCGTTCTCATAGAGCGAAAGGTTGAGCCCTGGGCTGAAGCGTTGGTTGCTGTGCCAGAACGAGAAGATGTCCGGGTTGCCCCGCAGGATATTGCCGAAAAGCACCATCTGATAGTTGCGGGTCTTGATCGCGGTGCCGCTGAGCTCCGAAGGGGCAATGACATTGAGGGTAAGCTTGATACCAAGGGCCGTCCAGGCCTCCTGGATCTTCTGGGCGGTTTGGACGAGGAAGTCTATCTCCGGGACAGCCATCTCAAACTCGAGTTTCACCACCGTCTTGCCGATCGTCTTGCTACGCACGCCGTCGGCGTCCAGTTTCCAACCATTGTCTTCCAAGATGACGATCGCGCGCGTTCCAGAGGCGGTGTCTGTCGTATACGCACTTGTATCATATCCGCTGATGTAGGGGAGGATAGGGCCGTTCACGAGCAGGGCGCGGCTGCCGAAGACCGAGTCGATGATTTCGCGTTTTGGGGTCGCCGCGTCAAGGGCGGTACGTATCTCGGGCTGTTTGAGCGCTGGGTTGGCGCTTTGATTTAAAAAGACGGCGTAATAACGGGGTACGTTTATCTCGAGGACGCGGTGAGTGATTTTAAGGTCATCAATATTTGCCGGATCAAAGCCGCCGAGGCCGTCGATCGCCTTTTGGTTGAACGCGACGATGGCGTCCTTGTAGTTGCGGAAAAATGAGATGTTAAAGCTCGGGATAAGCGCGCGCTCTCCAGCGTAATAAGGATTTGATTCTAAGTGGTAGGTCGTGATAAAACCGTCCTTTTCTTTCTCGTACGTGAGGAACTCATAAGGGCCGCTGCTTACCGGCTCCAGGTTGTAGCTTGAGAGGTGGAGGTTCTGGGGCGGGATCGATTGGAAAATGTGTTGCGGGGCTATTTTAAAATTCGCTAGATTGTCGAGGAAAAAGGCGTAAGGGGTTTTGGTCGATATGGCGACCGAGCGTTCGCTGATGCGCTCGATAGAAACACCCTGCCAGCTGGTAGCCAGGGGGGAGGCGGTCTCTGTGGCCTGAATGGTTTCCAGAGTGAAAATGACGTCGTCGGCATTGAGCGGCCGGCCATCGCTCCAGAGCAGGTCGGGCTTAAGGTCTATCGTCCAGGTCTTGCCATCTTGGGAGACCGTGTACTTCTCTGAAAGGGTAATAAGGTCCGCGAATAGCAGCTCGATTAGGTCTTTGTCGGTTTCATTCGTTCCGCCGATAAGCGGGTTGAGGGTTACCGGTTGCCCGATGAGCCCTTCGGTATACTGTCCGCCGCTGGCTGGCGTCAGGGTCGTACTGTTGTAGAACATCGTCGCGATGTTGAAGCCGAAGGCGACGACAAAGATGGCGAGCGCGCCGATGAATAGATAGCGCTCGGTCTTGTTGAATGATCTGAAAAGGCGAATGAGAGTTCGGAACATGGGGAAGTGAGTAGTGGGTAGGTGGTAGTGAGCAGAGAGCCGTCCCGCTTTTACTACCTACTACAAACTACCAACTGCTTAAATGAACAGGCTCACGACCGCGAGGCCGGCAAACACGATGACGAGAACGATGGTTGCGATGAAGACAAAACGCTCAAAGCCGCGGCGCCGCTGATAAAAGCCACCACCCATATCGCCACCACCAAAAAGGCCAGAGGATTCGCTACCGCGCTCCTGGAGGAGAATGAGTCCCATGAGTAGGACCGCAACGACTATTTGGGCGACTGAGACGACGGATGGGGTGAGTATTGAAGAGAGCATGTGGATAGATTAGTTACTTACTGATTATCGATTATTTCTTGAAGAGGCGCCCTGCGCCGAGCAGCATGTTTACTACGGCGAGGATGATCGTTGCGTAGAGGAGGGTCACTAGTCCACTAATACTAATGTTATCAAAGTAAATGTCAATTATATAGAGGATGAAGCCGTTGATGACGATATTGAAGAGTCCGAGGGTCAGCAGGATGAGTGGTGAGAGGAAAAGTCTGATTATCGGGCGAACGATGAGGTTGATGAGCGTGAGAATGCCGATAACGATGGCAAAATCGGCAATACTGCCGGTGATCTCAAAGCCGGTGAGGAAGTAGCCGGCGGCGAGGAAGGCGATCGCGTTGGCGACAAAGGTGATGATGATTCTGCGGAGCATATTGTCTACTATTATAGCGTATTTAAAGGGAGCTTAAAAATGCAGAGACCCCGGACGTTCAAAGAACGTCCGGGGTCGACTGGCGCGCCGCAGCGGGAGCACCGCTACGCGTTTGCCGCCTTCTTCTTGCCTCCCTTGCTCTGCCCGCCGCGCATCAGGCGCGCACGAGCCATGTCGGCCTGTCGCTTGCGCTCCTCTTCTGCAGCCTTCTCGGCGAGGGCGGCGAGCGACGCCTTGCGCTTGTCCGCGATCGCCTCCACGCGGCACGCCTGAGTAGAGGACATCCACTTCATGGCCCGCCCGTGCGTCTTGCCGGGCAGCGGGTCGGCGATGGTGAGAACCTCGACCAAGGCATCGATCGGCGGGACGCTCGCGTTCCGCATGTTGACCGGAACGATCGAGATATCCGCGCCGGGCGTTGCCAGAATCGCCTCGTGCAGCCCGGAGACGTGGGCGAAGAGAGTCACCGTCTCGTCGCCGTTCTCGACGGTGGGGACCGCGACGAGCGCGAATCCACGGTCAGAGTTGGAGAAGACGACCTGGCCGATGACGGAGCAGAGCTTGCTCATAGAACCTCCCTAGAAAAAGCGGAAACTTAGTGTGCTGGCTTCAGGAAGTCTGGAACCAGGCTCGAGGTCTGTTATAGCACATTTGTTAAAAAAGTCAAGTAGTGGAAGCAGTTAGCGCGGATGGGGCTTAATCTGATGCTTTTGAGAACGGTCATCTCGCTTTTTCCTTTCAGCCAACGTAATATGAAAACATGCAATTTAAGATAACTGGTGGGAAAAAGCTCTCGGGCGAGATTCAGGTGGCCGGGGCGAAAAATGCGGCGACGAAGGCGATGATCGCGACCCTCCTCACAGACGAGCCGTGTGTGCTTGAGAATATGCCGGGGATTGGCGACGTTGGGATAACCGGTGAACTGTGTAAATCAATCGGCAGCTTTATTAGCACCGAGGGTTCGACCATCACGATCGCGACTCCGGAGATAACGACGCACAAAGTTGGCCAGCTCTCGCGCCGCAACCGCATCCCTATTCTCGCACTAGGGCCACTTCTTGCGCGTGTCGGCAAAGCCGAGGTGCCGTTTTTAGGTGGCGACAAGATTGGTGCTCGTCCAGTAGACATTCACCTCGAGGGCTTAAGCCTCATGGGCGCGAAGATAACGGCGACTGCCGACAGCTATCAAGCCGAAGCTCCGGACGGTCTTAAAGGTGCGCGCATCACGTTCCGGTTTCCGAGCGTGGGAGCCACTGAGAACGTGATTCTCGCCGCCGTGCTCGCCAAGGGGCGAACAGTCATCCAAAACGCCGCTGTCGAACCAGAGATTCTCGACCTCATTAAGCTTTTGCAGAAGATGGGAGCTATCATCGAGTTGGGAACAAACCGCATGATCGCCATCGAAGGAGTGGAGAATCTTCACGGCGCGAAGCATCGCATCATGCCTGACCGCAACGAAGCGGTTTCGTTCGCCTGCCTTGGTCTCGCCGCTGGCGGCCCCGTGCTCGTCAAAGATGCTCGCCAAGACGACCTTATCACTTTTCTAAACGCGGTACGCCGCGTGGGCGGGGAGTATCAGGTGCGCAGTAACGGCATCAGTTTTTTTAAACCAGACGGGGTGACATTTAAGGGTATCGAGATTGAGACTGATACGCACCCGGGATTTATGACCGACTGGCAGCAGCCGTTCGCAGTTGTCCTTTCGCAAGCCGAAGGGCTTTCGGTAGTGCACGAGACTATCTATGAAGACCGCTTTGGGTATATTAAAGACCTCAACACTATGGGTGCGGACATTAAGACGCTCAACAAGTGCATGGGTGAGCTCACGTGCCGGTTCAACGGATGCAACTTTTCGCATAGTGCGGTGATTAGTGGGCCGAAGAAACTCCACGGAGCGAATCTAACAGTGAAAGATTTACGCAGCGGTATGGTGAACGTCATCGCCGCACTCATCGCCGACGGTGTTTCGATAATCGATGGCGTTGAAGAGATCGACCGTGGCTATGAAAATATCGTTGCTCGTCTTGAGGCTTTGGGGGCGCAGATAGAGCGGATTGGGTAGTGCGACTATAAATAGTCTTCTCCTCCTTGATAGAGGGCGCCGTTACATCGCTTTATTCTATAGTAGCCATAACGGCAGCCTCTTATGAGACCGTATTTCTTGATTGCTTGAATCGTGTAATTTGAACATGTCGGGACGTATATGCACTCACGGCTATGGAACCGACGTAGATGACGTTGGTAGAATAGAATCATCTGCACTCCAAGCCAGCGCATGTCTATTTCTCAAAAATACAAATAAGTTGGTTCCCTTTTTCTCCACTGCAGCCACGTAATGTGACCTGTCGATACTCTGTAGAATGAAGCTTCCATCCCCCTGAAGATTCGGCATTAAGGAAGCTCTGAAATTGTTCACAGCGTCCCGTGTCCCAACCACCATCTTTTGCGCCACAACCTTTTACTACGGGGGGTAAAGGCTACGGCTTTATATTGATGTTCCATACAACAATTATCTACTCTCATCTCATTCTTTGTAATCGGTCAGAGACATTCTCATTTTTCATTCTTGTCTTTGAATGTAATCGTCTGGTATGATACGAGCGAAAGTCATCCATAGGGTTGTGTGAGGTGGGGATTGAATATCTCTTAATTTATATAAATCCAGCATGTTCGTTAGAAAAATTGGAATCGATTTGGGCACCACTAACACCGTTGTCTTTGTTCCCGGAAAGGGCTTTATTGTGAATGAGCCGACTATCGTCGCTCTCGGTCAGCCGAATAACGAGGTGCTCGCCGTTGGAAGAGAGGCGAAGGGGATGATCGGCCGCACGCCATACGACATCACCGCCTACCGCCCACTCAAGGATGGTGTTATCGCCGACTACTATATAACGAAGGCGATGCTTAGGTACTTCATCGCGCAGGCGACCGGTTCGTTCAATGTATTCAAGCCGGACGTTGTCGTCTCGGTTCCGGCCGGTATCACTCAGACCGAGCGCCGTGCCGTTACCAACGCGACTCGTGAAGCAGGTGCGAAGGAAGTCTACTTGGTGAAGGAGCCGATTTTGGCTAGTCTCGGCGCTGATATTCCAATAAACTCGCACAGCGGGAACATGATTATCAACATCGGTGGAGGTACATCCGAAGTCGCGGTAATTTCTTTGGGAGGTATCGTGAGTTGGGCGTCGCTTCGCGTCGCCGGAAACAAGTTCGACCAGGCGATCATGGACTTCATTAAAAAGAAATACTCCATTCATATCGGTGAGCAGACCGCGGAGAATGTGAAGTTTGAGATTGGCTCCGCTTTGCCGATGAAGGAGAAGCTTTCAACCAGGGTGCGCGGCCGCGACATCGCGAGTGGACTCCCGAAGGACGTATCGGTCACTTCGAATGAGATTGCTGAGGCGCTCAACCCACACCTCATGGATATTGCCGCGAGTGTGCAGAGCGTTTTCAATACGACTCCGCCGGAGCTTGTTGCCGACATCATGGAGAAGGGAATCATCATCTCGGGCGGCGGCGCACTGCTCCGCAATATCGACGAGTTCTTCAGGCGTATGACTGGGGTCAGCGCCTATGTCGCCGAAGACCCGCTCTTCTGTGTCGCGAAAGGCACCGGGCTTATCCTCGGCCACCTCGAAGTCTACAAGCGCACCTTGCTTAATAAGCGGTAAACTGTGGGTCTTAAAGAGACATACAATAAAATCGCTGAGCACTGGCACCACGACCACGCCGCTGATACGTGGTGGCTTGGCGGCACGAGTACCTTCATCTCCCTTCTTGAGCCGGGCGCGCTTGTCTTAGACGCTGGTTGTGGCGATGGTAGTAAATCAAAGTATCTTATCGAGCACGGTCTTTCGGTTTTCGGCATTGATATCGCCGACAAACTTTTGGAGATCGCAAAAAAAGAAGCACCAGAAGGGGAGTATCAAGTTCTTTCACTTCAGGACGCCGGCTCGCTCCATAAGCAGTTCGACGCGATATTCGCTCAAGCTTCGCTGCTGCACGTTCCGAAGAAGGAGATTCCTGCCACGCTTAAGGGGCTGAACGACAATCTGAAACCCGGCGGATATTTTTATATCGCGGTTAAGGAGGCGAGAGCAGGGAGCCCCGATGAGGAGGTCAAGGTTGATAACGACTACGGCTACACCTACGAGCGCTTCTTCAGTTATTTTACGTTGCCGGAGCTGAGGCAGTATTTCGCCGACCTTGGCCTCAAAGTGACGCATGAGCAAGTGGAGAAGACCGGCAAGACGAACTGGATACAAATAATCGGTCAGAAGGGGTAGGATAGAGACATGGATACGCCCGAAGCTAGTCTTAAAAAACTCGCGAAAGAAAAAGCCCTTGGACAGGGGTATATTTTCCACGGCGTTGATGCGCAGGGGATGTTTGCGACTGCGCAAATGCTGGCGAGCTTTTTAGAGACAGGGGGGTGGCAACTGCCCAGCGGGGTTTTAAGTGATGCGATGTTCGTTGATGGGACGAAGCAGGAGCTCGGCGTGGACGTCGCCCGCGAGTTTACGAACTTCCTCTATCGCTTTCCGGACAAGTCGGCGTATCGCACCTTGGTAGTGAATGGGGCGACCGACTTTACGCCACAGGCGCAGAACGCTTTACTCAAAATCTCCGAGGAGCCGCCGACTCACGCGCTTATTATTCTCATTGTGAATGAGCTGACGGTACTTCTCCCGCCACTGCTTTCGCGTTTCCAAAAAGTGTTCTTCGCCTCCGGTGATGTTCAAAAAACGTTTAGCCCTGCCGAAGAAGAGGCGAAATTACTTGTGCAGAATTTTCTGGCTGGCAACCCGAAGTCGCGCTCTGATATTATTAAAGAAATGGTGACCAGTGAACGAGATATCGATACGAAGGGGGAGAAGGTTGTCGATCACTTCACTCGCTTCCTCATTGAAGAACTTTATAAAAAGCCGGAGGAGAATTGGCGAGCGCTCAAGCATTTACTGCATCGTCAGCAAGTTATGCAGGACTACTCTACCAACAAACGATTACAGCTGGAGTCCGTGATTCAATTTATTCCGTAATTGTTTGTTGATAATATCGAAGCACGAATATCGAAATTCGAAACAAATGGTAGAAAATAAAAAAGTGGCAAAAGAGTACGACCTAGAAAAGCGGACTTTCGAATTCGCGAAAGTGGTTCGAGCTTTTGTAAAAAGACTACCCAAGGGTATCGCTAACTTCGAAGACGGTAAGCAATTAATTCGCTCCTCTGGCTCTGCGGGCGCGAATTATATTGAGGCAAATGAGGCGCTAAGTAAGAAGGATTTTGCTATGCGCATCAAGATTTCACGGAAGGAGGCAAAGGAATCTTGCCATTGGATAAAGCTTTTAGACGTTGAGGGCGATATGTCTTTAGAGCAGCAGCGAGCAGGTCTTTTAGACGAAGCTACCTAGCTGATGTTGATTTTTAGCGCCATTATGCGAAAATCTGTTTAGTTTCGGATTTCGATATTCGGATTTCGAGCTTACTACTGTATATGGAAGACATCATTAAAGAGTTAGACAACAAGGTAAAGGGAATCGTTTCGGGTTTCAACTCGGAAGTTGGTGGCATGCGTTCCAATCGGCCAACTCCGCAGCTTATTGAAGACATCAAGATTGAGTACTTCGGCCAGCAGGTGCCGGTGAAACAGCTTGGCAATGTGGCGATTCAGCCACCGCGCGACCTTGTGCTCTCGCTCTGGGATCCGTCCCCAATCAAAGAGGTGGCGAAGGCGCTCGAAGACGCGAAGCGCGGCTTTTCCGTTTCTATCCAGGGCAATGCGATTCGTATCAGTCTTCCGGTACTCAGCCAGGAGCGCCGCGAGGAGATGATAAAGCTTTTGAGTCAGATTGCTGAGCAGTCGCGCATCCGTATTCGTATGGCGCGCGAAGACGCGAATAAGCGCATAGAGGCGGCTGAAAAGGCGAAGGTAATTACCGAAGATATGAGAGCCCGAGGAAAAAAGAAGATTCAGGAGGCGGTAGATAAAGCGAATGCGGAGATTGCGGCGATGATTGATAAGAAGACGACTGAGTTCCAGGAATGATGCATACGGTATCCTATAAATACCAATGATTTTCGCTTGGATTGCCGCGGTTATTTACGGAGTTAATGGGGTCGTTGGGAAATTGACCAGCAAGCACGCCGTTACTAATCCGTGGCTTTTTAATTTTTTCTGGGGAGCGGTTAGCGCTATGGGTACCACAGTAATCGCCCTCGCGAATCACGCGGGTATGCCGATAGCTTGGGGGAGTCTATTGATAGCATCTATCTTTTCTTGTATGACGGGCATTTTGTATATCTTTGCCATGTATAAGCTGGATGTTTCTGTCCTCGGGCCGCTTTATAATGTTCGCGTTGTTTTTACAGCTATTCTTGGGGCGATATTTCTTGGAGAAATTTTGACCGGACATCAATATATTCTTATTGCCGTTATTTTCATAAGCGGGATATTTTTGACTCTTGATGAACACCGCAGACTGAGATCTTTTTTTAGAAAGGAGGTTATGATTGGCTTAGCTGCTATATTTTCTTCCGCCCTTATGGCTTCGAGTATTAAATGGGCAGTTTTGGAAAATGGTTATTGGACTTTTTCGCTTTGGATGCCGATTATCGCGCAAGGCATTCTTTTGGGAACAATCCCATTGTTTTGGAAAGATCTTTTTGTGACGCCGCTCAAAAAATATTCTGGTATTATTCTTGTCGGACTCTTAACTGCTCTTGGAGAGCTTGCCGCCACCAAAGCCTTTTCAATCAACGTGAGTATCGCCTCGGCGATCATCTCCATTCCGTTTTCGATGATTATTGCCTATTTGTTTTCGATATTCGCGCCAACACTTTTGGAAAAGCATACGCATCGGGTATACGTGATACGCTTTGCTGCCGCAGCCGTTATGTTGATTGCGGCTATTAAGCTGTCCTAACTGCAATAGTATTTGCCCAGTCTTTTTGGTATTCTCTACGTACCGTCCCCTTTATCGATTATTAGTTAGTAGATTATCCTTTTACCTCAATGCTCTCCGCCATAATCGTCACCATCGGTATCTCGCTTCTCATCCTGCTCCACGAGCTCGGGCACTTTATCGCTGCTAAAAAAGCAGGTCTTCGCGTGGATGAGTTCGGGTTCGGATTCCCCCCGCGGATGTTTTCATGGACGCCTAAGCGTTGGGTAAAAGACGGCGAGACCCTTCGGCAAGCTCAGGGCGAGACGACCTATAGCTTCAACTGGCTGCCGTTTGGGGGTTTTGTACGTATCTATGGAGAAAGCAAGGAGCAGATAAATAAGGAGAAGCTGGAAGGGAAAGAGGTTGATACCAGCCGCAGTTTTGCGCATCAGAGCGCTCTGCGCCGTTCGGTGATTATTCTCGCCGGTATCGTTACGAACTTTGTTCTCGGTTGGTTTATTCTCTCGGCCGTATTCATGATTGGTGCCGCCGAGTCGGTCGTCGTTACGCAGGTTGCGCCAAATAGCCCAGCGGCCGTCGCCGGTTTTATGCCGGGGGATGAGCTCGTCGGGTACGTTCATGCTGAAGACTTCACTTTATTTACGAGCGAACACCGCGGGCAGGAGACGGAGTTCACCGTTTTGCGCAACGGCGAGCAGCTGACGATTGCGGCGACTCCACGCCCTGACCCAAAGCCGGGAGAGGGAGCCCTTGGCGTCGGCCTCTCGCAGGCGGGTTTTCCAAAGCTGCCGTTCTTTGAGGCACTTGGTCAGGGCTTCACGACCTCGTTCAGTGTCATGTGGGAGATAGTAAAGACGTTTGGGAAGATGTTCAGTAGTCTGTTCGCTCATGCGCAGCTCCTCGAAGGCGTCGTTGGCCCGGTCGGCATCTTTAGTGTCGCGAGCGACCTCGGATCAATCGGATTTGTGTATATTCTTCAGCTTATCGGGCTTATCTCCCTCAACCTTGCCGTCCTTAACGCGATGCCGTTTCCGGCATTAGACGGCGGCCGCTTCCTCTTTATTCTTATTGAAAAAATAAAGGGCTCGCCGATTTCTCCGAAGAAGGAGATGGTATTCAACCTCGCCGGTTTTGGTATCTTGCTCGTTATGATGCTGGCTATCACGGCGCGAGATATCATACGGCTCTTTTAGAGCCGAAATGACCAAGTTTCAATCGCCAAGAACCAAGTAATATATAAGTTCCAATGACGAAATATAATAAACTGGTTCGCGACAAGATTCCGGAAATCATCGCCAAGAAGGGCGGTGTCTCAAAAACGCACATTGCTGCGAATGAGGAGTTTTGGATAAAGCTCAAAGAGAAGTTGGGAGAGGAGGTGGCGGAGTTCTTGGAGTCGGAATCACCTGAGGAGATCGCTGATATTCTGGAGGTACTCGACGCTATTTTCGAATATAAAGGATTTGATAAGAAAGAAGTTGAAGCGGTGCAGAAGAAAAAGAGGGAGGAGCGGGGAGGGTTTACAAAGAAGATTATTCTCGAGGAGTCTTAAAATAGATTGATCGCCAGTTCTCGAGGAGTTCTGGCGATCAGGCTGAATAAGAAACGGCGGTCAGCGGTGCTATTCCTCCCTAGGTGGAAAGAAACGCCACCATCGTGAGGAGCACCATGACCAGGAGCAAGATGGCTACCTGGCCGGCAATCGGAATCCTCTGACTTGTCATATGCTTGCCTCCGGCGGCCGCCTTGGACGGACCGCTTAAAAGTGATTGCGATTTATTGATAATAATAATAGCAGCGCCTGTCAAACTCCTAGATTCTCTTGCGGGGCTATGTATAATGAACCTATGAAGTTCTCACAACTAGTCAGTAAAACCCGTAAAGAGGCGCCTCGAGGCGAGGGGAGTCGCAACGCGGAGCTCCTTATTCGTGCGGGCTACATTGATAAGCTTCAGGCGGGAGTCTATACCTATCTTCCTCTTGGGCTTATCGTTCTCAAAAAAATTGAAGCGATTATTCGCGAAGAGATGAACGCTGCCGGTGGGCAGGAGGTGCTCATGCCGGCTTTGCATCCGAAAGAGAATTGGGTGATAACGGGCCGCTGGGATAAGATGGGCGATGACTTATACAAGGTGAAGGATAGGGGTGATAAGGAGTTTGCGCTTGGGCCAACACACGAAGAGGTGGTGGTGCCACTCATCAAGCAGTTTGTGAACTCATACAAAGACTTACCACTTGGCGTCTACCAGTTCCAGAATAAGTTCCGCATGGAGCTACGCGCGAAATCAGGACTGCTCCGTGGTCGCGAGTTCATCATGAAGGATTTTTACTCGTTCCATGCGGATGAGAAGGATTTGGCGCACTACTACGAAAAGATGAAGTCGGTCTACCAGAACGTTTTTAAGCGTGTTGGTATCGGTCACCTTACGTATCTCACCTACGCCTCAGGAGGAAGCTTCAGTAAGTACAGCCACGAGTTTCAAACGCTCACCCCAGCTGGCGAGGATACTATTTATCTCTGTGATAAGTGTCTTATTGCTATCAATAAAGAAATAAAGAACGAGCTTGAGGCGTGCCCGCAGTGCGGACAGAAGACGTTCCGCGAGGAGAAGGCGATTGAGGTCGGCAATATTTTCGAACTCAAAACGAAGTTCACCGATCCGTTCGAGATGACCTATAAGGACGCGGACGGCAAAGAGAAACCGGTCGTGATGGGCTGTTATGGCATTGGACTTGGCCGGGTCATGGGGACGATTGTCGAAGTCTGGTCCGATGAGCAGGGGATTCGGTGGCCGGATACGGTCGCGCCGTTTAAAGTGCACTTGGTTGCCATCGGGGCAAGAGAGGGAGAAATGGTTGAAAATGCAGCCGCCTCACTCTATACTGACCTCACCGAAGCGGGTATTGAGACTATCTGGGATGACCGTGACGTTTCAGCGGGGAATAAGCTCGCCGATGCTGATCTGCTCGGTATGCCGTGGAGGCTCGTTTTAAGCGAAAAGACGCTCCAAGAGGGGAAGGTGGAGATTAAGGAGCGCGGGAATGAGAAGGCGTGGTTCCTTCCAATCGAAGAAGTGATATCGCATTTCAAAAATAAATAATCATGTTTGGACTAGGTGTATTTCGAAAAAATCTTGGTATCGATCTTGGAACGGCGAACTCGCTCATCTATGTGAGCGGTCGCGGTATCGTCATTAACGAACCAAGCGCCGTCGCCATTAACAGCAAGACCGGCAAGGTAATCGCGGTTGGCGACGAGGCGAAGAAGATGCTCGGCCGCACGCCGCTCAACATCTCGGTCATCCGCCCGCTCGTTAACGGTGTCATTAGCGATTTCGAGATGGCGCAGGAGATCCTCAAGCACTTTTTGAAGCGCCTCTCGGGCAACAGCATGCTTTCGTACTACCAGACCGCCGTCATCGGCGCTCCGGCCGACCTCACCGAGGTTGAGCGCAAGTCGGTTGAAGACGCCGTCGTCGGCGCTGGTGTCGGAAAGGCGTACGTTATCGAGTCTGCGCTTGCGGCGGCTCTCGGAGCTCGTCTCCCAGTGCACGAGCCGGTGGCGAACATGATTGTGGACATCGGCGGCGGGACGACTGAGATTGCTATCATCTCGATGGGAGGGACCGTGACTGTAAAGAGCCTGAAAGTTGCCGGTGACAAGTTCAACGACGATATTTTGCGTTTCGTTCGTGAAGAGTTCCACCTTGCTATCGGTGAGCCAACAGCGGAGGAACTCAAAATTAATATTGGTTCAGCTATTCCGCTTGAGGAGAAGCTGGAGATGTCAGTGCGCGGCCGTGACCTCGCCAGCGGTCTGCCGAAGGAGATCATCATGAAGGACAGTCACGTTCGGGCGGCGATCGCGAAGTCTTTGCGCAGCATTGTAGAAGCCATTCGCAATGTTATCGAGGTTTCTCCGCCGGAGCTCGTCGGAGATATTTTGAAGCGCGGCATCCACATGTGCGGCGGCGGAAGCCTGCTGCGCGGGATTGACCAGCTGGTGAGTAAGGAGCTTTCGGTTGCGACCCACGTGGTGGATGATCCGCTCACCTGTGTAGCGCGCGGCACCGGGCTTGCGGTGGAGAACCTGGAAAAGTACAGCTATCTTTTAGACAATCCCTTAAAACCCAAAGAGATAAGACTCTAGATTTACCGAGCTGCTCCCCGCTGACGGATGTCATTTTGTGCTCAAAATGCATCACTCGGCTCTCGCATCCAAGTTGCTCCGAGATGCAGCGGAAAGCAGCTCGGTAAATCTCTCGCAGAGTGTGAGAACCAAACGTGCCAACCAACAACTTCGCCCAACTCCTTCGCTGGCGGGCTGAAGAACAACTCTATGTATAACCGTAAACGAACCACCAGCACTCTCGGCGTCATCGCCCTCATCTTTTTCATCAGCCAACTGCTGTTTACGCCGAAGGCGTACTTGCTATCGCGCCTCGGCCGGGCGCTGCAGGCACCCGTAACTTTTTTTAAAAGTCTCTCGACCCGCACGAGTCTTATGGGAGACCTCCAAGATCTTATGCTCGAGAACCAGAGCCTGCGGGCGCAGCTTCTTCAGGCGCAATCGACCCCTTCGGTCATTGAGCAGGAGAGTAAGCGGTATATCCGCGTGCCTTTGTATGCGAGCTATCCTTTCAATACTAACAGTCAACTGCTTGTCGCGGCCGGTAGCGAGAGCGGCATTCGTGAAGGCGCAAGCGTCTTTGCCGCCCCCGGCATTTTTCTTGGCCAGGTCTCCTCGGTGGAGGGAGGCAACGCTGTGGTGCGGACCATCTTCGATCCAGGATGGGAGCTGCCGGTGCGCATCGGCGAAGGGAGGGTGGACGCACTGCTTATCGGCGGCAGTGAGCCGAAGCTGACTCTGGTCAGCAAACGTAAGCCGCTTATCGGCGGTGAGCCAGTATATCTCTCGAGCCGCGAATTTGCCTATGGCCTGACCCTCGGCACGGTCGCCGAGCTCCGGCAGTCAAAAGAAAGCCTATTTCTGGAGGGGCGGCTGATTACCTCTTACGCGCTTACCGACCTCTCGGAACTCTATATCGGCCTATGAGATCGAAGCGCGGCCCCTTCTTTTTTCTCCTCATTGTCCTTTTCATCGCTGCAACGCTTCAGAGCACGGGGCTTTTAGCCATTTTCGGGGTTAAGCCGAACCTGATGCTGGTGTTGTTAGCGACCTTTGTATTTTTCGTTCCTCACCTGTTTCTGTACGGCATCCTTGCTCTTTGCGCCGCTGGCTTTATCAGCTTTACGCCCGGGATCAACTGGGAAAGCGGAGCCCTTCTAATCATCGCCCTCGTTTTTTTCTATGTGCGCGACCGCTTTCTGGTGGCCGGACTCTTCGCGAACGTTGTTTTCATCGTGCTGGGCACCATCGCGTTTTATCTTTTTATCTCTCCGGGGCTCCTGTATCATGAAGCAGGAGTGGCCCTGAAGGAGATCGTCTACAACGCTCTTCTGGGAGCGGTCCTCTTTGGCGTCACTCGCTTCATATATGAGAAGAAAGGCGGAACTGGAATTCGATGAGTTTGTTACCGATTCGGTTGCCTCGACCGAACTCGATTATTTAGAGCTTCCCATCAGCCAGCGGGTTTTCTTACTGGTTATTTTGACGAGCGCGCTCATCGGCGCTATTGTTCTTGGCCGCGTTCTGTATCTGAACATTATGCGCTCCGATTTTTATACGACGCGCAGCGAGGCGAATATCAATCGCGATGTTTCCATTCCGGCCTATCGCGGCCTTATTGTTGACCGGTTCGGCGAAGTGCTCGCGACCAACGCGGAAACCTTCAGCGTCTTTTTGGATATCCCTGATCTTTTAAAAGACCGTCCCAAACTTGATGTGACCCTTAGTCGTCTTGCTGATATGGTAGGTGTACCGGTCAGCGATCTTTACACGACGTTGGAAGCGGCCGATTTTGAGACCAAGAGTTCGGTCGCCCTGGTGCGCAACATCACCGCCGAGTCAGCTATCGCGGTCCGTGGGCTCAGCCTGGCGTCTGTCCGGGTCGAGAACGACTATCGGCGCGAGTATCCCAATGCTGAGGATTTTAGCCATGTCATTGGTTACACCGGCGTGGCGCAAAAGGGAAGTTCCATTATCGGTAAGGCGGGACTCGAACGTTTCTATGACGAGCAATTGCGCGGCGTTGATGGCGTTCTCCTTTCTCAGCGAGACGCGGCGGGCAGCGTTATCGATGAGCGGATTGCCCAGAAGCCCGTTTCGGGCTATGAGGTGGCGACCACGCTCGACGCGGAGTTCCAGTCTTATTTCTACAACCGGCTCGCCGAGAGCTTGCGGAATCTTGGCCTTAAGGCGGGGGTGGGCATCGCCCTCGATCCTCGCAATGGGGAGGTCTTGGCGCTTTTTAATATCCCGAGTTATGACAACAACGTGTTCGTCACTCCCGGCAAAGGCAAAGAGCTCAGCCAACTTTTTAACGATACCTCGCGTCCGCTTTTCAACCGCGCCGTTTCTGGCGCGTACAATCCCGCCTCGACTATAAAACCGCTCGTTGCGACGGCAGCTTTGCATGCCGGCGTTGTTTCGCCCGGATATCAGATACTTTCAAAGGGATATATCGAACTACCCAACCCTTATAACCCTGACAAGCCGAGCCGTTTCGTCGACTGGAAGGCGCATGGCCTGGTTGATGTGCACTCCGCCATCGCGCGTTCAAGCAACGTTTATTTTTATGAAGTGGGAGGAGGTTTTGAAGGTCTCAAGGGTCTCGGAATCGAGCGCCTGCGCCAAGCATGGGAAGAGTTCGGCTTGGGGGTGAAAACAGGTATCGACCTTGATTCGGAAGCGGCGGGATTTTTGCCTAATCCGCAGGAGAAAGAGGAGCGCACCGGCCAGCCGTGGCGCATCGGCGATACGTACAACGTCTCTATCGGACAGGGGGACCTTCTTGTAACCCCCCTCCAGCTCCTCAACTATATCGCGACCATCGCCAACGGAGGGACGCGTTATCAGCCGATGATCATGAAGAAGATGAAAAGCGTTGACGGAAGGACGGTCCAAGAGAGCCACCCGATTGTTGCGCAGGAGTATTCGGATTATGCGGGTGCGATGGCGCAGGTGCGCCAGGGCATGGAAGACGGCGTGAGCAAGGATTACGGGACCTCGCATCTGCTCGACACGCTTCCGGTTGAGATCGCCGCTAAGACGGGCAGCGCGCAGACGAACAATAATACAAAAACGAACGCCTTCTTTGTGGGATACATGCCGGCTAAAGCCCCCGAGATCGCCATCCTGGTCCTGGTTGAGGACGCCAAAGGGGGAAGTTTGAATGCGGTGCCAATCGCGAAGGATGTCTTCGCGTGGTATTATGAGCATAGATTGCTACAGAAACAGGCTGAAGAATAATATATTCCAGCTTTTTGCGGCGAGCATCATCATTATGGAACAATCCGAGCTCAGACAGGACATCGTAACGGGGGATTGGGTTATTATCGCCCCAGGGCGGGCAAAACGTTCGCGCAAGAAGTTGGTGCGTTCATCGGGCCGCAGGAAAGTCAGCATGAGCAGCTGTCCCTTTGAAGACCTGTTGGGTGCTTCCGGCGGAGCCTTGCCCCTGCTGCAATATGGCGAGGGGAAGAAGTGGCGTGTGGGGGTCATTGAAAACAAGTTTCCCGCCGTTTCCCATCAAGAGGTGTGCCCGATACCGATGGAGCAGGGAATATATCGGCACCGGGCAGCCGTCGGCCGCCATGAGCTGCTCATCACCAGAAGCCATACGAAGAATATCCATGAGCTCTCCCTCGCGCAGGCGGTTGAGATCTTTGCCGCACTGATCGAGCGCTCCCGCATCCTGGCTGACGATAGCTGCTTGGAGTATGTGTCGTTCTTCCAGAACTTCGGACAGCTGGCCGGAGGCACCCAGCCTCACCCACACCTCCAGATTATCGCCGTTCCGGTCATCCCCGCGGGCATACTGCACTCGATGCGCGGCGCTGCGGCTTACTATCGCTCTCATCAGCAGTGCGTTCATTGCGCAGTGATACGAGACGAGATGAAGCAGGGGAAGCGCGTTATTTTTGAGAATGAGCACGCGCTGGTCATTGCTCCTTACGCTTCCGTCGACGCGTTCGAGTTCCATGTTTATCCTAAAAAGCACGCTGCCCGCCTGGCGGACAGTGATTCGGAGGTGTTGGCCGGGGTGGTCGCCGCCCTCCAGGTCGTCCTGCGGTCTTTGAAAAAGACCCTGCATGATCCCGATTACAATTTGTTCATTCACACGGCTCCGCTTAAGAAGGGTGCCGGCGACAGCGACTATTACCACTGGCACATCGAGGTGTTCCCGAAGGCAAACGAGCTCGCTGGCTTTGAGCTGAGTACCGGCATGATCATCAACCCTGTCGCGCCGGAGGCGTCCGCCGAGCTGCTTCGTAAGGCGGTCTGATATATACTTACTATCATGAAACTTCTTATTGCGAACTGGAAAATGCATCCGAAGACCGAAAAACAAGCGCTTGATCTTGCTAAGAGCGCCGACACTGAAGGCGTCATTATCTGCCCGCCGGCGATATTTCTGTCGGCCCTTGCGAAGAAACTCAAGCGTGCCGACCTGGGTGCTCAAGACATCTCCGCGGAGGATGAGGGAGCGTTCACCGGCCAGATAAGCGGCAAGCAGCTTAAAGGGTATGGAGTGTCCTATGTCCTTGTTGGCCACTCGGAGCGCCGACGACTAGGCGAGGGCAATGAGATGATTGCTAAAAAAGTGGCGGCGACTTTGCGCAGCGGAATGACACCTATTCTCTGTATCGGAGAAAGCCGAGACGAGCATGTCACTGGCAGGACAAAAGAGATTGTGGAGCGCCAGCTGGAGCTCGGTCTTTCGCTGGTGAGTCGGCAGGTGCCGGCGGCCCGAATCATTGTCGCCTATGAGCCTGTTTGGGCAATATCGGGGGGGGACCCGTTGGTCGAGTCCGATACTCCGGAAAACGCGGCCGAAGTGATCGCCTACATCGGCGAGCGCCTTAAAGGAGTTCCGGTGCGGGCAGGAGTTATTTATGGCGGCTCGGTGAACATGCAGAACATTAATATTTTTTTGGCTCAAGAGGTGGTTGGGGGCGTGCTGGTTGGCGGGGCAAGTATTCGCCCGGAGTTCAAAGGGATGGTGAAGGCCGCTTCAGCAGTCTAATGTATACTTAGGAAAGGGCGTCACATTATTACTAATCGCTCGTTATTATAAGCATGGAAAACATACAAAAATATTCATCAAGACATTGGTTCTGGATCTTAGTAAACGCAGTATTAGTGGTCGGCATCTTGACCGGGCTTGTCTTGACCGCCTCTCTGGTGCGTCAGAGCAACGCGGTCATCCCATCACGGACTATCACGGTCTCAGGAGAGGGTAAGGCGCATATCGCGCCGGATATTGCGACGCTGGTCTTCTCGGTCGTCTCACAGAACACTACCGCCGAAGGCGCGCAGAAGAACAACACCGACAAGATCAACGCCGCCATCGCCTACGTGAAGGGCAAAGGGGTCGAGGCGAAGGATATTCAAACCTCGCAGTACAATCTTTATCCGCGCTATAACTACAATTCGATCACCGGTGAGCAGTCCATCATCGGCTATGAGCTCACCCAGACGGTGACCATCAAGCTCCGGGCCCTCGATCAGGCAAGTGACGTCGTTGGCGGTCTCGCGACGGCGGGAGTTAATCAGATTAGCTCGTTCGAGTACAGCATCGAGGATCCTGAGTCCTCTCGCAACGCCGCTCGCGCTGAAGCCTTTGCGGCAGCAGCTGCCAAGGCAGACGCGATGGCCCGCCAGGTCGGCGTGCACATCGCCCGAGTCGTGACCTTCTCCGAGTCCGTTGGCGGGGGATACCCGATGCCTTACTACTATGGCCGTGATGCCATGATGTCCGAGACTAAGGCCACCAACGCTCCCGCTCTCGAGCCGGGCCAGGAAGAGGTTGTGGTCAACGTTACCGTCACTTACGAGATTCGCTAGTTTCCACCAAAACCCGCCCTGGCTAATCCGGTAACCCGGACGTACCAGGGCGGGTTTTGCGTTGTGATATTATAAAGGAGATGCGCTTTTTCCTCTGTCTTTTTTTTGTGGCCGTCCTGTTCATCTCAGCTTCTGAGGTGCTTACTCTTTTTACGCAGCGCGATGACCTGCAGCGCGAGATCATCAAGCTGCAGACGCAGGCCTCTATCCTCGACTCGGAGAATGGAAGACTCACGGAAGATATCGATTACTTCGGACATGATGCCAATCTGATGAAGGAGTTCAAGTCAAAGTTTAATTACCGCGCCCCGGAAGAAAAACTGATTATCCTCGTTCCGGTCCAGGAGGGTTCCCCTGTTCAGTAAGCCATGAAGAATAAACTTGCCATCGGTTTTGCATTCACGGTTGTCGCCGTCATCGCCCTTTTTTATGGTATCAATGCGAAGGTGTATCCAGTGGCAACGGTCAACAACTCTTTCATTTCGACCCGGTCATTCCAGTTGGCAGCCAGCGCAGCCCAAGCCTATTATGGCGCCATTGGCTTGCCCGCGCAGGTCGCCTCCACGACCCAGGCTCAGTTCATCAGTCAGATGAGGATGGTGGCGCTGCAGGCGCTGATCGAGGACAGGCTCGTTACGGCGCGACTCGAAGAGCTCTTTGAACCAAGCGATTTGGCAGCCGCCATGACCGAGCGGACAAGCGCTGCCCTGGCTTCTTCTAGCGAGCAGACCACAGTAGCGGTCAAAGAGCTTTTTGGTCTCAGTTTAGATGAGTTCCAAGAGATTATCCTTGCTCCTCAAGCGCGCATTGAACTCTTGCAGAGTGAGCTGGTGAACTCTGGTACCGACTATGATTCGTGGCTTGAGGTCGAGCTGTCTCAGGCTCAAGTAAGCATCGTGGTGAGCGACCTTGTCTGGGAAGGATCTCGGGTTGAATTAAGCGGGCAGCAGCCGTATACTGCGAAAGTTAAAGCGATATTTGAACAGCTTGCAAGCACCACGGAGGCGCTACAGCAGGCTGCCTCGTCGACAACGGAAGGGGTGCCAGTGCAGTAGTATGTTCCGCCACCGCTCAGCGGGCCTGCCCGCCGAAGTCGAGCTCCGGCGAGACGAAGGCGGGATTAGTTTTCAGCTCCGATGCCCTATGGGTTGGAGAGCCGACCGAAGCGTCAGCTTGGTGGTACGCGGGTATAGTACAGTGGTAGTACAGTTGCTTCCCAAGCAACATACACGGGTTCGATTCCCGTTACCCGCTCCAATTTCAAAGCGAGAGTGTTTTCAGAAAAATTTTCGCGCTATGCGCGAAAATTTTTCTGAAAACACCTCTGCTTTGAATTTGGAGTACCTTTTAAACAAGGCTTGTACCTACTTTATCAAAAATTCTGGAGAAACACTAAATGTAAATGCGGACTCGGTTTTGCGAAAGCGTTTTTTGGGGTGAATCCCGCC